>Ga0265294_10000240_pt1 | contig 71643 bp, 71 predicted proteins | sample MunlanPumphouse3_FD_192504 | JGI IMG/M metagenome (GOLD analysis project Ga0265294, IMG submission 192504) | Groundwater microbial communities from a municipal landfill in Southern Ontario, Canada - Pumphouse #3 | ecosystem: Environmental > Aquatic > Deep subsurface > Groundwater | place...
ATCATGATTATCGATGAAATAATCATTGCGACCATATACGGACTGAATATGAAATTAAACCATACCCCGTAATCATAATCGACGGTCACCAAGGAGGAGTTTTGCCTTACCATTTTTGGAAATCCCCTGAAAAAGTGGCAGGGACTCCGATAGGTGACGACGAACGCTATTTCCTGGAGAATATTGAATTGTCGAAATTGCCGTTTGTCGTAAACTATAAATCACTGCTTCCCAATATGACGAAATTGCGTTCATCGACCTATTTTTTCAAGGATGATAATACCGGGGAAATCGAATACATGCTGACCGTTTCGATCAATGTCGACCAGATGCTGCATGTAAGAACCCTGATTGATCATTTCATCAACGGAAACACACTTGAAAAATCCAAGCAACAAAAAGGAATCAATCATACCCCCAAGCTGAATTTTTCACTTCCGACCATAATTGACAACATCATTGCCGAAGGAGAAAAACGTTATAGCACTACTGTCGCGAGGATGACGATGAAAGAAAAACAAAGTCTGATCCGTGAAATGTTTGCGAGAGGAGTATTCTTGATAAAGGGTGCTGTGGTTGAAGTTTCGGTAAAGCTTGGTAATTCAGAAGCGACAGTTTACAGATACTTGAAAGAACTAGAGAATAAAGAGAAAAGACAATGATAACTTGCGAATACGTAACTCGTGAATTAGAGCGCAATGGATTCGAGCCATTGCGTACTTTTTATATCGATAGCGGTTCGAACCACTATGTGTTCGAGTCCGAGACATCATCACAGGGAACGCTCATAGTTAAATATCCGAAAATTCGAAGTACCGAAGTATTGTTCGGAGAACACAATGTCGATACTCTTTTTGGCGGGAAACTTTCCCTTGAACGGGAAGCGTATCTGTTTGACCTGATACGCGAAGCAGGATTGCCGACACCCAAGGTCCATGGAATATTTGATTCCTCTTTTGGTAAGTATATCGTGCTTGACCGTTGCCCGGGAGTGTCTCATAAAAAATACTTGGAACAAAACGGGCATAAAATGTCGGTCTTCGCAGATAGCATGGAACATCTCGGAACGATGTTTGCGCTACTGCATCGAACATCTTTTTCAAGTTTCGGCGACATCATGGCTCAAAACGAGATTTCTCCTAGTGGAATATTCAATTTTTCAGATCGTTATCGGGCACTCAATAATCGTATCATCGATCGATGCAAGAAAAAGGAATGCCTTTCAACGGCAGAGTCGAAATATGTTGAACATTTCTTCAATCAAAAATTTGCTATGTACCATGATCGGCTTGATATAATTCATAGCCCCGCACGCTTGGTGATTACCGATTTGCATGGCGATAATTTTTTTGTCGATGAACAAGGAATTCCGAGCGGATTCTTTGATGTTGAAAGTTCTCAGGCAGCTCCAGCTGAATTTGAATTGTATGCATTGCGATTTTTCATGTTCAATTATTATGATCAGAAAGCATATGCGATAGCTGAGACATCGTTTTGGAAAGGTTATTCAAATTCGGTTCCGGATACACCGACGGACGAACTGCTTGATTTCTTCTCAGCTTGCCGGTTATTGGAAATCTTTCAATCGTACTGGAATGTGATAGACGGAATCCGGGATACTTGGGGCATACGGATCAAGCAGTTGCTCTTCACGTACATGGAAACCGCATATGTTGATTATCATGAGCTGGGAGCGATCTGGAGGGAACGCGATCGGCAACCCGCACATCCCGTCTTCGATATGGGGTATTAGGAGAGCCCGGTCAGCGATTCATTGTATCAAACTCCCCCCAGCTTCCGTCTTGCGTCCAAATAGGTCTCGAAATAGGATTGATACATTTGATGAATGTAAAGATCTGGCATGAATATTTTTATTTCTCTGATAACGGTAGATAACCTATCAAAGTTATTCCACAAGCCGGAACCGACAGCTGCGATTGCAGCCGCTCCCAATGCCGCAGCGTCTTGATCGATATTCAAACGACTGACAGGAATCCCAAAAACATCAGCGAACATCTGCATCCAGAAATCGCTTTTACTACCACCGCCCACAATCACGAGATTACCTGAAAGTTTTGTCAGTTTTTGAAGCTTTTGATACATATCGAACAATTCAAACGCAATACCTTCCAACACTGCTCGAGCAATATCAGGAAAAGAAATACTAAGATCAAGATGTAAGAACGCACCTTTCATATGCGGATATTCACTCGCAGCGGGCGAACCTGCCAGAGTCGGATTGAAGATGACATTGCGGGAACCGACAGGACTTGCCTTCGCTGCCTCATCGATGAGTACATACGGATCAATGTCAGAATGTGCGCCTGTGATGACCGTCACTTCTGCCATCGTGTCACGGAACCATCGTAACGAGCTTCCGGCACTGAATATCGAAGTTGCTGATGTATACATATCCGGCAGCACATGGCTGAACACAAATGGTCTGATGGTGGTATCGACTAGAAACGTAGTTGACGAGATGGCAATCCACGCAGAAGACCCCAATGACATGTAATGTCGTCCTTCACCGATGTTCAACGCACCCAAGGCCATACACGAGTTGTCCACACCGCCACAATAGACTCTTACGCATTGGGTCAGAGCTAATTCGGCGGCAGCTTCATTACAGAGGTTCCCGATATATTCGGTCGATCGGACCGGATCAGGGAGGATCCATCTGGAAATACCGGCAATCGAAAGATAATCGCCGATGTAGTTTCGCTCTTTTAGTGAATATGCTCCAAACCCGGATGCATACGAATGATCGGTCGCATAGCGCCCGGTCAAGCGATAATTAATATAATCCTTAGAGCCCAATACCATCGTTACCCGATCAAACCGATCTGGATAATTTTCCTTGTACCACATCAGCTTGAAGATGGAATAACATTCAGGACTGAAGCCATTACCCGTGTTTTTATACCATTCATCGATATCTATGCTTAAAAAGAATCTCTTCGCTTGTTCTACTGATCGCGTATCCGACCAAATGGGGATATCGTCAAACAATACGGTCCCTTCATTGTCCAGCGGTATTACCGTTAGGCTTTGGCCTGAGCCTGCGATAGCAAAGATATTCTTCCATGCCTCTTTATTTCTTTCTGCTAGCGATCGAGAACCTTTGATGATCGCAGCCCACCAATCGTTGGGATTCTGCACATGAAAACGAGCTTCGGGAAACGTTGTGTTATAGGCGACAAATTCCTTATCTATCAACACCCCCGAGTCTTCACATATGCAGATTTTTACTCCGCCGGTTCCCAAATCGAATGAAAGCAACATATGCTCTGTCCTTATTGATACAGAGGAGTGTTTGCGTACTGTCTATCGCTTACCCCTACTGAAATTTCTTCACTATTTCTATCGCCGATTTTGTATTAATTCCAAACCTATCCACACCAAGAGCCATACATTTCTTGAAGGTTTCGTAATCACGGATTCCACCGGAAGCTTTCAATTTGATTGAAGATCCGACAAAATCCTTAATTAATTTAATGATCTCAATGGTAGTCCCTTTTTGCGTCCAACCGGTACCGGTCTTGATATAATCAGCTTGTGCATTGATTGAAAGCTCGCAGCCGACCTTAATCTCATCATGAGTGAGATAACTGGTCTCAAGGATGATTTTCAAAGGAAGGTCAGCACACAATTGCCTTACTTGTTTGATTTCATCTTCAACGTAGCGTACCTCACCTGATTTGAGTTTCCCGATATTAATCACCATATCCAACTCCCGCGCACCATCCGTGATTAGCTGTTTGGCTTCCTGCATTTTTATCAGCGTTTGGGCACCGCCGGACGGGAATCCAACGGGGGCTCCGACATATATGTCAGGATAATCTTTCAATTGCTCACTGAGATAACTAGTCCATGAGGGCAAAGTATGGACTGAATAAAAATGGTACTCTTTTGCGCATGCAATCAGTTCGTCGATATCTTGTTTATTGTTATAAGCTTGCACGGCACTTATATCAATCAGCCTGGCTGCTTCTTTCTCATTCATATCATCCCCCGAGTTAAGATAACAGTATGCCACCAATCATTTTTTATCAATCAAGAATTTTATGAATCATATACATATCCTGTGAAAGGCACGGATCGTTGGATTCTCATGCTTGTTTATTCAATTTGACTGATCAAAGGTAATTGCTTACAATACCATATCTATTTTCTTCTTGATGATCTGAAGATGTGTTGGAGATTCGAGAATGAATCAGCAATTGTTAGAGTTCTTTACTACCTTAGATCGCTCCTTTTTCATTGATTCTCCCTACAAAGAGTTTTCGTACTTGGACGCTCCTTTGCCGATCGGGTATGGCCAAACTATTTCCCAACAAAGTCTGGTATTATCAATGACCGATAGATTGAAGTTGGATAAAGATTGCTCGGTTTTGGAAATCGGTACCGGTAGTGGATTCCAGACAGTGTTGTTAGCTGAATTTTCCAACAAGGTATTCACGATCGAACTGATTGAAGAACTATCAATAAGTGCTAAGAAACGATTGGACCATCTAGGATATGCAAATATCTATTATAGAATTGGCGATGGTAGTGAAGGATGGCCTGAAATGGCACCGTTCGACAGGATAATTCTCACTGCTGCCCCTACCAGGATGCCAAACGATATCATTGACCAGCTAAATTTCGGTGGAATCATGATTCTCCCCGTCGGTCCGCACGGAAATCAGCAATTGAAGTTAATCTCAAAAGATATGCAAGGAAGTATAAGTGAGAAATTTTTAACTTATGTGGCATTCGTCGATATGAAAGGCAAGTATTGCGAGAAAGATAGTTTCGTTTGATTGCGTTTGCGGGTCGGTTAAACCGACCCGCAGACAACAAATTATTAATAACCGACCAACTCCCAACAGTCAAAAGGTGCTGCGAGTTCTTCACTCACATAGACTTGGGTTTTCAATAATTGAAGAATTGAACTCGGTACCAATGGTGTCACGGGTCCATGTAATATCAATCGTGAAGTCATTCTTTGCCATGAAGAGAACGTATTGTTTGTTAACAGGGCATGAATCTCAATTCGCTCTCTCGATCGCACCACATCAGCGGGGCCGATGGTTGCTGCTTTTGGGGGGACGGCTGCCAGATAGCCCGATTGACCGAACACGCCATGCAAGGAGTTCTGGGCTACTGTCAGCGGATGAAGTGATGTGATTTTTGCATCCTGCTTTAAAAATTCATCGAGGTCATCGGTCAAGAACTCTTCAACAGGATCGATGAAGGCAAGGTGCCCTGTCCATCCCGGACTTGAATAACAGACGTCGGCTCCACCATCGCCTGTTTCAGTAATCATTTCCGAATAATGGTCGATATTTTTATTATTCGGGTAATAAATCTGTTCGATCGGCATGCGCAGGTCAGCGTCAATCGAATAATAGAGAGATTTGAGTAACGATCGGGCGAAGCTCGCCTTGTAACTCACCGGAGCGATGTTGCCATGCTCGTCAGCCCATTCATCCATGGCGAATACATGCAGGTTCCTGCAATTGACTTTATGATAGTTGATCAATTCAGCAACCGGAATATATGTTTCAGGTTCCGGATTGCCCAAGATGAGAACGGTCTTCTTGTCTTGATCATCCGAAGCTTTTATCCGTGTGAAAATATCCCCGATTACGATCGGATGGGGATTATGGACGACTTTGATTCGAAAATCAGGATTCGGATGCTTTTCCAAATCTTTGCCATTGATCTTTCGGACCCTTTCACATACTTCGCGATCCTTGAAAGGAATAAAGTCCGCTGGGGTGAATCCAAAATCTACACCGGTCTTGAATACTTCTTCTTTCAACATGTGCTCCTCCATTGTCATGTGTTGTGCTTTATCATATTCCCGTCTAACATTACAGATCCAACATGCATGTGCTCATCGACCAACACGATGTCCGCATGTTTACCTACTGCCAGTTCTCCATAGTCTTCCATTCCCAACAATTGTGCCGGGTTATGGGAAGCAAATCGGAACACATCCGATAAACTTGAACCTGTGTGTTTCATCATATTCTTACATGCCACATCCAAAGTCAGCTTTGAACCGGCTATCTGACCATCAAAATCAAAATTGATATCGGTAACTCCATCATATCCGGGAGGAGTCGGTCCATAGAACGAACAAGCATCAGAAATAAGGATGATCTTTGTCTTCCCCTTAATCTTCAACACTAATCGCAACATGAACGGATCAACGTGGATACCCATCGAATCACATATCAATTCGGCATAGATATCATCATGATAATTCACGGTCTCGTCTACACAGACTCCCCGGCATTCCGGATACTTATCCAAGTTTCCCGTTGCGTTCGTATGGTGCGTCGCCAGATGCAATCCAAACGGGATGCACGCTTCAATCTGCTGCGGTGAAGCTTCACTGTGTGCTACAGAAAAAACAATGCCCGGAATCTTTTTTTTCACATCTTCGATAAACTCGATGATATGTTCGCGTTCCGGAGCCACACACCACACCTTGGCAAAGGAACCGGCTTCGTCAATCAGTCTTGAGTACACGGCAGGTTCAAGCGGTCCTTTCCATTTATTGTTTTCCTGGTCTGCTCCGAATTTCGGATTAAGATATGGGCCTTCCATATATAATCCTTTGATAATCCGCCCTGCGGGATCTTCTTTTGAGAAACTTCTTAACTTACGAATCGAATCGATGTATTCCGTGGCATCAAGATTGAAGTAAAGAGCAGGCAGCAGACTTGTTGTTCCGTGCTGCAGGTGCAGTTCGGCGGCAGGTTTCGGATGTTCGTGAAACCAATAATCACCTCCGGCATGTGTATGTATATCAATCAATCCGGGCCCGGCATATAATCCCTTTGCATCGAAGATTTCTGCATCCGCAGGAATGTTCACCGCTTTTGACGGTCCCATAGCCACAATCGTGTCGTTTTCAACCACGATGATCCCGTCCGGCACCATATGGTCTGTCTTCACTATCGTGGTGTTTGTTATCGCTTTCAAGACATACCCCCTGTAACGAAGAATGTATAAGCGTGCTTCATCATCCTTTGACCGCTCCTGATGTCAGCCCTTTAATGAAATACTTGGACAACCCAACAAACAATGCGATGGGAGGAATTGCAGCTGCTGTCAATATCGCATAGAGCAACCCGAAATCAGTTTCATGCTTCCCGAACAATCGTGCCGTAGCAAGTGGAATTGTTGACAGTTGATCTTTATTGATGAGGACCAACGGGAACCAGAAATCATTCCAAATGGGCATCAGATTATATACCGCCGCAACCACAATCGCAGGACTGAGAAGCGGTACGATAATCCGAATGAATATTCCTGTCTCGCTACATCCGTCAATCCGAGCCGCATCACTGAGTTCGTCAGGAATATCACGTATGAATCCCGTAAGAATCATTATCCCTGCTGGAATGCCCATCGCCGCATAGACGATGACCAGTGCCAAAAGCTTATTGAACAAGTCCATCGTGATAAACATCTGCATGATATTGATAGTTCCGAGGCGAATCGGGATCATCAATCCCAAGATGAAGAATGTATAAACCTGAGCGTTTCCTTTGAATGAGTATTTGCCGATGGCATAGGAAGCCAGAGAGGCAAATACAATGATCGTCGCCAAAGCAAACAATGTCACTATGATGCTATTTGCGAAGTAACTCAAATAATTCTGTTGGACGAATAACTTCTCAAAATTTCCCCAATGAACCGGTTTTGGCAACCCGAACGGTTCTTGGAAAATCGCCCGACTTTTTTTTAATGAAGACAGTATCATCAACAACAAAGGGGCGATGATCATGATACTGTGCAAGATGAGTACCAAATAAATGAGGGTCTTTGATGTTATTTTCTTAATCGTATTGTGTGTCATTGTGCTACCCTCATCATGTCCTGCGCTTCGAGAATCGCTGGATCAGCGTTACCCCAAGGAAAATAATGATGAACATCACTGAGGCGATCGTCGCCCCCAGACCGACATCGTTCACACTATTGACCTGTGAGCCAAAGGTCGTGCGATAAAACAAAGCCCCGAAAATATCAGTCGAATATTCAGGGTTTCCATATACTGATTGCATCGAATAGACTATTTCAAATTCACTGAAGTTTCCGACGAACGTCAGGATCGTAACGATACCGATGATGGGCGCCAGTATTGGAATGATAATATGACGGATTTCACCCCATACGGATACGCCATCAATTCGTGAAGCCTCGACAAGGTCCACACTGATTGAATCGATGCCTGCGGTAAAGAAAATCACCGGGATTCCGATATTGTGCCAGGCAGTGACTATTGCCAACACGGGTAAGGCGATGGTCGGATCTCCCAACCACGATCGTATGAGGACCTCCAATCCCAAGCTTTTCAACGCGATATTGAAAATTCCCCAGACAGGATTCAATACGAGTTTGAATATAAAGCCGACGATCACCGCAGATAGTGCAGTCGGAATAAAGAATAAGGTCTTGAATTGCTTGCTTCCCTTGATCTTACGGGTGATGAGTATGGCAAGAACAAACCCGAAGGCATTCTGGAACACCATCACCAAAGCAAAGTAATAAAAGTTGTTTTTCAGGACATTTATGAACCTGTCCCGGAATGGGAATTGGGTAAACAATTTCACATAGTTGTCAAAGCCAACAAATTCATCAGGAACTAATCCTCTGCCCGTAAAAAGACTATATCTAAGTGATTGCAGAATTGGAATCAGCATGAAAACTGCGTATAGTATTGCTGCCGGTGCCAAATAGAGCAAAAGATAATACCGTCGTTTGCGTGTTCTTATCATGTGAATACCCTTGTTAGGAATGTGCCCGCACCCGTCAGATACGGGCACAATTCGCTTTTACTTAAAATACCAAGTATCCAATCCCTTCTGGACGTACTCGACAGCCTGCTTAGCAGTAAACGTACCATTGAGGAATCTCTGGACAGCTTCATTCTGGAGAGTTTCTCCACTTGGTTCTTCAAGTGACAGTTTCTCCCACATCAATTGTCCCGTGGGAACCACATGCGACATCTGAGTACTCTCAATGATTTCCAATGCAAGCGCATCATCGATGTCATAATGAATCTTCAAGGTCGGGAACATGCCCGGAAGAGCATTCGCAAGTAATTTCGCATGATCTGGAGATGCTACCCACTTAAGGAATTCAATGGCTTCTTCCATGTGCTCGGTATTCTTGTTTATACCCAGGGCAAGGTCAGCATAAAATGCATAGTGTAATGGATCCCCCTTCTTCTCCACCGGTGGCGGGAACCAACCGGCGTTGACTTCTGCGTCCCTGATAATTCCTAATTCCCATGACCCTGCGATAAACATCGCGGCTTGTTCATTCAAGAACATCTGTTGCATGGTCACATAGTCGATGCCCTGATATCCTGACGGGAAATATTTTACCAATTCACCGATCTTCTCATAAGCTTTGACAAACTTAGGATCGGTATATTTTATTTCCTTCGCCATCAATTTCTGGCGTGAATCTTCTCCACCGTAGAAATTTGGTCCGAGATCACAATACAACGTTTCGGTGATAGCCCATTGGTCTTTGGTCCCATGAGCGAATACCGTTTCGCCGGCATTTTTAAGTTTTTCACAGATTGCGATGAACTCTGCCCATGTCTCGGGTTCTTTCAGACCATACTTATTAAAGATATCGATGTTGTACCATACGCCCGTGATAGATCCGAAATACGGAACACCGTACATCACCCCATCCTCTGTTGCCCAAGTCGCGATAGAGTTGGCTGTGAACGTGTCATGCATTCCAGGGATGATGTCATTCAATTCAACAAGATATCCCCCATCATAAATCTGACGGCCACCATCGAACGATCTCAACATCACGATATCCGCAGCAACACCTGTTTCCAAAGATGTTTTCAACACCGTGTCGTATTCGGTGTCTTTGATAGCCTCAAACTGGATCTTGATGTTTGGAAATAGTTTTGTGAATTCGGCGTTTTTACTGTTTTCACGTTCCTGATCTTCGGTTCTCAAACTGGTATAACGCAATACTACCGCACCGCTGTCATCAGAGGCAGCTTCTTTTCCGCCGCCGGCCCAGATCAGCGTACCGACCATTAGCAACGCTAATACCAACCAAACGATTCTTGTCCTTTTCATCTTCTCCTCCTTTTGGATTTGGAAAGATTTTTTTGATTCTATGCACCGCCTTATCGACTGATGCATGTTTAGTAGACATTACCATCCAAACCTAATACTAAAAAGAACTCTTCTACTAAATGCACTTAAAGCTCTCCTCCTTCACCTCCTTTACCTAATTCTCATACCCACAAATGAATCCACATACGCTTACTGATGCAATACATCGCTACATGCTATTGGTAAAATCCTTTCAGAAACAATGTGGCAGCACCCATAGCCGATGCAAATCTTCCCAAATTTGATTTTTCGATCTTCGTATCCTTGTATAACTCAGGGATAACCTGTTCCTTGATACCCGACATAATCGAATCGTGTAGCACCGCGTTGTCCTGTATCAGACTTCCTCCCAACACCACTTTTTCAGGGTTAAGGAAACTAATGGCATTGGCGATGCTCATAGCGATATAATGCCCCGCGCTTTCTAACAGCTTCCGGCATTCCTCGTCTCCAAGATCCGCAGCCAATGCGATATCTTGCGTCTTGATAATAAATTGATTGCTTTTAGTGGTTCTGGCTAAAATCCCGTCAGGGAATTGATTCACGATACGCTGGGCATGATTCAACAGCGCCCATCCAGATGCTAACGCCTCCAGACAACCTGTCCTGCCACAGGTACATTTAGGACCGTCTTCTTTCAGGATGGTGTGACCGACTTCACCTGATTTATCGTTCGCTCCGGTGAAGATGTCGTGATTCATGATCAATCCGCTACCGATACCAAACCCAAGGTCGTAGATGATGAGATTATCTGACTCGAGACCGTGTCCATACCATAATTCCGCAAGTGCCATGAGTCTTGAACAGTCCTCGATTTGGATCTCTTTCTTAAGCTTTTGCTCAAACAACCGTTTTATCTCGATGTTATGCCAATTGGGAAGGTTCTCCGAGAGCACGGTAAAACCAGATTCGTTATCGAGGTGTCCGGGAAATGAAACCCCGATTCCGAGGATATCCTTGATATCAAGGCCAGACCGCTTCAATAATTGTCCGATGACATGCTCACAATATTTCAACAATTCTTCGGGTTCTACATTGCAATCGATATCCAACCAGTATTTCGATAATGTGTTCCCTTGAAAATCCAACACCATCCCGCTTATGTGGGTCCCACCGATATCGAGCCCTATGGATCTGCAGAAATTCCCTTCCAATGAAAGCATTTCCTTGGGGCGTCCCAAGCCTTCGTTTTTCTTCAAGACAACCGCGACCTGTCCCGATTCAAGAAGACTGTTGATGATGTTGGTGACTGTTTTTTTATCAAGGCGTGAAATTTTGGCAATCTCTACCCTCGAAAGAGATTTGTAATTGCGCAGGATATTGAGAATCTTCCGGGTGTTGTATTCCCTTAAGAAGCTCTGATCGCTTTTAGCATACCCGTTGGCACCATTACAGTCGACCATATTCCCCCGTTCTCCGAATTGCCAAAATACAATTGCGTCAAATACTATCGGCACTTATTAGATTAATAGAAGAATTCTGCTATGTCAATGAAAAAATAGAGTAATTCCTTTTAGGGGGAAATTCCAGATGTAATTGTCTGATGTCAGATACTTAACGTTTTTCTTCTAGCGGTATTCTTATAAGGGATGGCCACATGCTCAATCGTATCGATGAGAATATACAATCCTAACCCGGTGCAGCTTAAAAGTACGATCCCCCCATACATCCCGATATAATTGGCCATCACCCAATTATTCATGATGTGGTACCCCATCCCGTATGTCGCTGCATAATTCTCGCTGACAAACAACACGGAAAGAGAAATACCCAAAGTGATTCTCAACGATGAAAATAATTGGGGAAGCATTGCCGGCCACATGATATCTTTCACGATATTCTTTGGAGAAAGTCGGCATGCCAACCCGAGTTCAAAATACTGAAGCGGTATTGACTTTACCCCATCACGGATATGCACTGCGGCCGGGAAATAGATGATGAGGGCAATTAAAATGATCTTTGAAATGTCACCGATGCCAAACAACACCATGAACACCGGCAGGAAAGCGATTTTTGGCAAAGGATACAACAGATACAGAACAGGACTTATCACCTGATCAAGGGCGCGGATCCTTCCAGTGAACATTCCAGTCGGAATCGCAAGCAATAGGGCGATCGCTATGCCCGTGACAATCCGGTAGAGGGAAAACAAAACATGTAGGTGAAGCGATCCGGTCAAGAAATTATCTATCAAATACTTTATGACCAGATGGGGAAAAGGAATGATCGGTGAAGCTATCATCCACGCTGTGAGATACCAGAAGAGCAATACTGCAAAAGCACCTTTGATATAGTTCACCCTACACTCCTTTTAAAGCTTTCCTAAGAGATTTTTCCAATGAAAAGAACTCACTTCGGCCACGCATGAGGACTTCATGGAAAATTGGATTCTCAATAGCATGGACAAATCCATTGTTCGTCATGACAACGATCTTGCTTCCCATATAGAGCGCTTCTTGGATACTATGGGTGACCAAAAGCAATGTGATGCCTTTTGAAACAATATAATCCTTGATATCGTCTTGAAGTAGTTCCCGAGTTTGCTCATCCAATGAAGCCAACGGTTCATCGAGCAACAGAAGCTTTGGAGCACGAATCAAGCTTCGAGCAAGAGCAACACGCTGACGCTCGCCTCCACTGAGCTGATCGGGATAGTTGTCGCGATAGGTTGACAATCCCATCCGATCAAGTAGAGCTTGGGCCTCCGATCGCATCTTTTTTTCCAATCCCAACACAATATTATCAATCACTTTTTTCCATGGCAACAACCTATCTTGCTGGAACATGATGGAACAGGATTCGGTACCTCCATCGATAGAAATCGAACCTTCTGCCACAGGAAGCAATCCGGCGATCGCATAGAGCAAACTGGTTTTCCCGCAACCGCTTTTTCCGATGATACTTACACTTTCACCGGTTTTAACATCAAGAGAAATATTGGAACAAGCCGTCTTTTCACCATAATTGATACGGACATTGCGAATATTCAGCATTAAAGGCCCTCAATAAACGTACGGTCTACGATCGATTCTGCATCGACGGGAAAAGCAACCTTGGTCACCGATTCAGTCCAATTGATAATTTCCTCGATAAACAAAGTATCTGGTAATTGCGGATCGTTGAATATGGGCAAAGTAACGACCGAATCGATTTCATTCGAATAATTGGGGATAAAAATTGCCATCGTGTCAAACGCCAATTCCGGCCTTTCCTGCAGATCCGAAATCGCTCGGGCATAAGCTCTGCTGAATTTTTTTATTGCAGAACCCTTATTTTTTATTGCCGATTCGGTAAAAGCGATGATATTCAAACTCTGGCGAGGAATCTCAGGAAACACCAATTTTTCCAAACCGCGCAGTTGACCTACCGATGCGAACGGTTCGGGGAAGATCCCTCCGTCAAGTTGTCCTGCAAGGATAGCTTCGAGTCTGGCAGGAATTTCATTGATATACACCTTTTCGAGGATTTTCTTTCCCGCAAGATACTTTTCAAGAACATAATTGGTGACACTGATTTCCATCGTTCCGATAGCCAGCCGATCGTTCTCCGTCGCTTCTTTATTGATGAGCAGGGGAAAAATCCCGTCTGTGGAGAGTGTTCCCTTCAGTTTGAAATCTGTGTTCGAATGCGTGACCAGGGCAACCAGGTCGGTCATCGCCCCATCCACTTGTCCTGTTTGCAGCGCTGTTTGTCTATGTTGGGCATTGGTAAACAATACTAATTCGACATGTACTTTTTCTTGTTCGAAATACTCTCTCTCAAGTGCCAGATAGAACGGTATCGAATCAACCGCACTCATCATTCCGACCGTAAGCTTTTCACTTTCTCCGTCATTCTTTCCCTTCTTGCAACCGAAGGATACCAGAAGTACGACCAGTAATAAAAACGCCATGGCAATGCGTTTTTTCATACGCTACCTCCTACAAACGGTATACCTCATAACAGCATGGTCGGTAAATGGTATCAATCGATTAATTTACTATTTGATTACCACACAGAATTGTTTGATTTAAAACAGATTACTGTTTGAATTTTGAATCCGGGAATATGGGTAATAATTGGAGGTTGCTTACAACCAACAGATGCATACCGGTTGCCGGATCGCAACATGATGGACCGGAACCCCAATGGCTCCCGTTTGCTTATCGATTGGGCAAATGACTACATCATCACTATCTGCGTTGGCTATCAGTATCCATTCCCCCTGAGCATCAAGAGAAAAATTTCGCGGGTGTTTCCCGTGGCACGAAAAATACCCCACCACACCCAAAAGTCCTGTCTTATCATCCCTGGTATAACACACGATGCTCTCATGGCCTCGGTTAGAGCAATAGAGAAATGACCCGTTAACGGATACATGAATATCAGCTGCAGTATGCACCACATCGGGACGATCTTCAGGAAGTGTTGAAATAGTTTGGATTAGTTGAATAGATCCGTCGATAGCATCATAATCGAACACTGAAATCTCATTGGACAACTCTTGGACGACATATAAAAACCGTCCGTCAAGTGAAAAATGCATATGCCGGGGACCAGAACCTCCGGCCACGCCAAAGTATGTCTCGTTGTCCAAGACAATCGACTTGGCCATATCTTCTCGTTTACAATCATATCGGACCAAACGATCCAGGCCTAAATCAGCAACAAATATAAACCTTTCGTCCGGAGAAAGAATTGAAGAGTGGATATGTGAACATTCTTGTCGTTCCGGATGAGTCCCTACACCCGCGAACGCAAATCGTTGCGACAATGCCTTCATCTGTCCATTGCCATCGAGGGCGATAACAGAAAAGACCCCATCACCATAATTCGATACGAAAAGCGTGGTTCCCTCCTTATCGATATGAAGATGGCACGGATGCGTACCACCGCTGAGTACCATCGGAAGTGTTTTGGATATACGGCTAAACGATTGGGAATCTGCAGCAAGTTCGACAACAACGACAGCACCCTGTTTCACGCCTTTTGTTTCAGCTGACTCACTGACCGCATACAATAACGGTAAAAACGGATGTCGAATGGTAAAGGTCGGAGAAACAATCGTATCAAGAGACTCGATAATATTCATTGTCCCGGTTTCAAAATCAAAACTCAGCAAATGATAACTTTTCTCATGATGTGAAATTCTTGTCCCGATTATGCAATTCAGCTGCTGTTGTGTTCTTTCCATCAAAATGCGCCTCCTACCAATCTATGATAGTCTGATCATCATCCGCATAGAGTCTAGGTGAATCCCAATCACCAAGATACGAGCGCTCTCGAACAATATCTTCATTCACTTCTATACCGAGACCTGGATCCGTAGGTATGGTGATATATCCATTATCGATAACAAAAGGCGTATGTAAATACCCTTCTCCAATATCCCACTCTTCTTTCATTCCAAAATGCTCGCAGATATGTAAGCATGACCGACTTGCAAATCCAAGAAGTTGCCCTGAAGGTTGGCTTTTCAGACATGTGTTATTTTTCCAGGCGATTTAAGCAACTGATGAAAGTCAGTCCAAGAGACTATCGGAACGGTTCGGTTTTTGCGAAAGAAAGCTGAAGTGTGCTTCTACCGGGTCTTATTCAATATGTCAGTAAGCGGAATGATATTTTCAAGCGAGTTTGCCGCCTGTGTAAGAATTCGCTCGATATCGTACCGTTTCTTCTCATCATACCTGAATAATGGAATGACAATGCTTATAGCAGCCACTATCGATCCATTATACCGTATCGGTGTCGCTATACATCTGATACCGATATTCGACTCTTCGCATTCGTGTGCGAATCCGGTCTGCTTCACTTGTTGTAATTGGTCATACAAATACCGGACATCACGGATAGTATGCTCAGTCAACGGAGAAAGTCCATCGGGATACAATTGATTGAGTTCTTCCAGGCTCATGTCACTGAGCAATGCTTTCCCGACCGCTGTCCCATAGGCTGGCAATTTTCTGCCGATTTCCGAATACATCCGAATTTGATGTGTGGATTCGGCTTTCACCACATACAGGACATCGCCTTTTTCTAGAATACAGAAATGGGCGGTCTCTTCGCTTTCTCTTGCCATCATGTTGACAATAGACGCAACTCCGCTATAAGCACCGGAGGTGTTGGCGAATGAAGCACCTGAAAGGAAACAACGCAAACCGATGTAGTAGCGCTTCGATTGTTTTTCCATGCTGAGAAAATGCTGTCCGCACAATGTTTGCAAAATCGGCATGATGGTCCCGCGGGGAATATTGGCCATTCGAGCGATTTCACTCATGGTCAATTCCCCGTTATGGGCCGATACCGTTTCAAGAATTGTAGTGACACGAAGAGTCGGTTGATGAAACACGATCTTCTCCTTTGTTACCGCTGAACACGTCCTGAGGCATTCCCCGCCATCAATCGTTTGACCTCATCGACGGACACTTGGTTAAAATCATATTCTATGGTCTGTTTCAAACATGACGCCGCTACTGCGAATTCGATCGTTTCCTGCAAAGTATACTTTTGCCGCATCGCATAGATCAAGGCTCCCCCGAAGCTATCGCCCCCTCCGACACGATCGACTATATGGATAGGATACCCTTTTGACAGATAGCTTTGCTTCCCGTCGTAAAGGAGTCCCGCCCAGGTGTTATCGTTCGCACTGAGTGAACCGCGTAAGGTGATAGCAATATACTTGCATCCGAAATTGCTTGCCAATTGCTGTGCGACCGTTTCATACGAAGCACCTTCCACAAGACCTGAAGACACATCGGTTCCGTGCGCAGAAATACCGAACACATCGAAAGCGTCCTCCTCATTGGAAATCAACACATCAACATATTTGACCAAAACGGTCATTGCTTTTCGGGCTTCTTCCCTGCTCCACAGTTTCTTCCTATAGTTTAAATCGCAACTGATCGTGATCCCCTTCTTTTTGGCGACCTTACATGCTTCGAGAGTGATATCGACCAGTTGTGGGGACAGTGCGGGAGTAATCCCGGTAAAATGGAACCAATCAGCTCCTTCAAAAATCGTATCCCAATCGAATTGATCAACGGTGGAAGTTGCGATAGATGAGTGCTTGCGATCATAAATCACTGTCGAGGGCCTTTGGCTGGCACCTTTTTCGACAAAATAAATCCCAAGCCGTTGTCCTCCTTTATACATATGTGTGGTATCGACACCCCAATGCCTGAGTGCATTGATTGCACTTTCACCGAGTTGGTTATCCGGGACTACGGTCACATAACTGGCGCTGTCACCGTAATTAGCCAATGAAACCGCCACATTCGCTTCTCCGCCGGCATATGATGCGCAGAATTGCTGAGCTTGTTTGACGCGCAGATATCCCTCCGGATTCAGTCGCAACATTATTTCACCGAAACATACTACTTTTTTCACATCTTCCCCCTATCTGATCGCTTTTACGAATGTCTCTGCCAGCTCGGCCAATTCTTTGAACCGGCCTGCCCGGATCAAATCGTTCCTGACAATATTCGAGCCTATCCCGCACGACATGTATCCGTTATCAAGAAATGCCTTTATGTTTGTCTCATCAACTCCACCGACCGCCATGAGAGGGACGTGATTGATCGGGCCGCGGATAGCTTTTATGTAAGGAATCCCAAGGTTGGCCGCAGGAAAGAGTTTGACGATATCGGCTCCTGCATTCCACGCGGTCATGATCTCTGAAGGTGTAAAAGCTCCAGGAATAGCAACTAAATTCATTGATTTCGCCAATTCAATCACTTCTCTATCGGTGTTCGGAGCAAGAATGAAATCAGCTCCCGCTCCAGATGCGGCTTTTACTTGTTCCGTCGTGATGACAGTACCGGCTCCAATCAGCATGTCATTGCCGAAAAGTGTTTTCAACGACGTAATCGTTTCCACCGTATCCTCAATACATCGCGATGACCCTTGGTCAAATGTAATCTCAAGTATTCGTATCCCGCCTTGGTACAATGCAGAAGCAGCACCAAGCATGTGCTTCACAGGTATTTTCCGAGCAATCGCAACAATCTTATGCTCCCTGATAAATTCAACAGGTCCCATTCCGCCCCCCCTATTCCGAGAACAGAGTTCTCGTATAATGTTATTCGTATATACGAATTATTAATGTATATACAAATACTTTAATCCATACATGCATGTCCTGTCAACAAAGAGCAACTGCCAATGCCTCTGGGCAACAGCGAAAACATTGGGAAATCATCTATTTTTATTGTTTCCAGTATTGGTCGGCTGTTATACTTTTACAATGAAAATCGCGATTACCGGTCCCGATGGCTTATTGGGAAGCAATGTGACACGGATGCTTGTAGATAATGGCCATGAAGTTGTTGCATTCGTTCAACCTTACAAAGCTATCCCTACGTTGGAACCCCTTCCGATTGAAATCCGCAGGGGGGATGTGTTAGATCCCGATTCGGTACTCGATGGAGTGAAAGGTTGCAATGCGATTATTCACATTGCCGCCAACACCAGCGTGTGGCCTTCTCGCTCTGAATCGGTAAGAAAAGTGAATATCGAAGGGACCCGTAATGTCCTTGATGCAGCAGAACATTTCAATGTGGAACGCCTTGTATATATCGGAACAGCAAATTCATTTACATTTGGGAGCAAGAACCATCCAGGAGATGAAAACACACCGTTCGGCTCTGCCCACTACAAAATGGATTACATTGACAGTAAGCGGGCAGCGATGGAGTTGGTCCTGAAAAGACACGTTGAATCAAGACTGCCGGTTATCCTCATCCATCCGACGTTCATGATCGGCCCGTACGACAGCACCCCCAGTTCCGGACAAATGCTCATCAGATTGTATCGGAGAAAAGTTCCCGGATACACTGACGGAGGCAAATGCTGGGTTCATGTGCATGATGTGGCTCAGGCTATCACCAACAGCCTGAGCATGGGGAGACTCGGTGAATCATATATTGCGGGCGGATATAATCTTTCATATAAGGAATTCTTTGGAATCGCTGCTGACGTAATGGGAATACGGGCACCGACATTAAGGATTCCCAATAGCCTTACGTTACTGATAGGCTTGATGCAATCAATCGTTTCGACCGTTACCAAACGGCCGCCCTTATTGAGCTATGCGATGGCAAGAATCGGTTGCGATGGCCATTACTACGATACGAACAAGGCTGAAAGAGAACTTGCCATGCCAAAAACCGATATTCGCTTTGCGATTGAGGAGAGTATCCGCTGGTTCGAAGAAAACGGGTATTTGAGATGAAAGGGGGCGATATATGCGACGGCTGATTCCCGATCACTCACCAGGAAGTCTCCTGATAGTTTTCATCATGGTATTCCTAACGTATTGGTTGATGGTCGAGAGTGTGAAAATCCGATCTTGGTTTTTGAAAAAGTGGGGACCAAACAACGGTGTTACCGCATGGTTCGTGTGGAACAAGCTACACGGAACAATTCTTTTTGGTGTTGTTTTTTCGTTATTCGCTTTTTGGGTGTATCCTGACGTGCCTGCCAGTGCGTATGCGCTTGCGCTACCCAAAGACCTGTTTTCATGGATGATAGGGATAGTGCTGACAGTGCTACTTGGTATTGCCGTTTGGCAGAAGAACCGTGTGTCGAACAATAAAAAGAAATCTTTTGGCCGGTATCCTGAACTGGCGGCATCAAATTGGTCATTAACGATCCTCATCATCGACATATGTATGTGGATGGCATATCTGTTTTCCTATGAATTGATGTTTCGCGGAATCCTTTTGGGTATGTTATCACATTCTGTTGGCTTCTGGACTGCGGTTGGCATCAATGTAGCGCTGTATGCGGCTGTTCACATACCCAAAGGCGCCCAAGAAGCGATAGGAGCATTGTTATTAGGATATGTACTGTGTATTCTTACCGAAGCTTCGGGGTCATTGTTTACGGCATTCGCTTCCCATTGCGCTCTCGCGATAACCAACGACATCAGTGCTTTTTACTATAGGGATGACATGTATTGGAAGTCTGGCAGGGTATCAAGATGACGGATCTTAGCATCCGGGCAGACGATATGTCCGATCTACCCGGATGGTGGATCATCACATTACTTGGTTGATCTATCGCTGATTGGAGCACTCAAAGCGCTGACATCGATACTCACGCTACATGTCAACTCGAAGTTTTGCATGGTCACCCCGGCTTGATTTTTGTAGTTGGTCACATGGGTATAGTACGTGTGGAGACCCAAATCGATTGCATTGTCATGATTGTAATGTCCTACGAGACCGATTTGGTGATGGATCGCATTCGGCCAATTTGCCCGATCTCCCTTCGGATCATACACCGTACCGTTTTTTTCCTGCGGTAACCGCATGAACACATCGAAAGGACCTTTGACACCATAGTTATACGATAAGGACAGTGAATATTCTCCCAATCTTGCATAGCCCGCTTCGACATGGGCTTGTTGGTAATCATTACCCATGGAATAACCGAGCAAGCGAACATTATACCCACCTCTCGTGATAGCCGTATTACGTTGGTTCACGGTCGGGGTTTGCAGCCAATATCTATGTGTATAGAGCCAATCGCTGGTATACACATATTCTGCTCCTCCTGTGATAAAACCATCACCGACCGGGACTCTTGTGAACGCCCCCGCGATAATGCCATGCGCCGCTGGTTCGGTGGAACTTGTTTCGTGGCTCATCGTAAACTGATCCAAGACTCCTGATGCATAAAGCTGTGCCCAAGGTCCGATCGCAAGTTGAAGATCGAGAGATAACAGCGAATTAGTTTGCGAACCGTTATTCCCATTATGCCAGAAAGCTAAAGGCATGAAGGTGAATAGCTCGGGAACCGATCGGGCATAGACAGCGGCTTCGGTTACCGCTACATAGAATTTTTCATCGAATAGCCTGAATTCCATCGAGTGGGTGAGGTATCCTTTATAGGGATACGACCCGGTGTCCATGTATCCATCGAATCTGTCCGAAGAAGTCGAATCATCCAGGTTCACACTGTAGATACTCGGATTGTAGCCATGGGTGAGATACCCTAGATCCAAAGACATCCGAGATCCGTGCTCGTACCTACCGCTGTTCCCCAACCCGGGATGTAATGACAGATATGCAAAATTATATCTGAAAAGTGTATTGTACCAAGATAATCGCAAACCGGTAATCTTATGTGCATCTTTACTCAATATCAAATTACCGGTACGTCCCGTACCGACAGAATATTCACCCGACCCCATATAGAGATTCCAATGGGTGTTACCAAAACTAAGATAGTAACTATCAGGAAAATGGTGGAATATGTGATCAAAACCCATGGGAATATTATTCCAGTTGATATACGGATCATTGGTCGACGGTCCGTTGAATGTTGTCGCAGGATATAATCCGATTCCGGGTTGTTCTTTTATATCGATATCAATCTCGGAGTAAAAATAATCACCAGCCCAAAACTGGACGGGAATCGATAAAAGGGGGACCCTGTCCACATACCCATATACATATTTGTCCAAGTAATGTTGATTTGCATTATCCCATATCAATGATTTATCGGTGTTGAGATACAATTCGGGAGAAATGATGGCAGTGACAGAAAAAGCCGACTTTTTTTCTTGAAAGATCACATCCGCATCCATTTCCCGCTCAATCCTATCAAGAAGTTTTTGACCTGCTTCGGAAAGATTTTTCTTATCTATCCTGTGCAAATAGTATGCGAATTCATCAACAGCATAAGGTCGGGCGGTAAATGGAATGACCTTACCTTCGTGTTGGTAGAGGGTATCCAATCCCTCGTACAACCACGAGTCGAGTGGAATATACCGGGCACCATTTATCTCTGTTGCAATTAGCGTATTCAAACAGGCACAAAGGATAATCACACCCACACACAAAATTCTAGCACAAGCATTCCTTTTCATAGTGCTTATCTCCTAAAATATGGAAATTTGTGATATTTTAGACACTATACTACAAGAATCACGAAAGAGGGATGTCTCATTGATAAAAAAATCAAACATTTTTGTAATTTACACAAATATGATACTATTTCTTCTATTGGTAGTAAGCGGACCGATAGTATTTGCATCCCGATCAACATTAAACAACCAAAAGATTATCCCTTCAGATTCTCCGATATGGCAACATATACTCCTCCTCGCAATCGAACAGGGAATAGCGGCACCGAGTTCGAGCGGTCCTTGGTCGGTTGAGGAATTGAAGAGAGAAATTTCACACATCGATATCAATACATTGTCGGCTTCCGGAAAATTGTTGTATGAAACCACTATTGAACGACTGAACTTTGAAAGCAGACATGTACCCCAACATTTTTCAGGAAATCTGACGCTACGCACCAATGTCGAAGGATATTTTCATACCAACGATGTAGATTTTTCTTCTGAAAAGGATTGGTATTGGGATAATGAAAGACGTTCTCATTTCTTGTTATTGGAGGCCGACGGTTGGTTCTCGAATAATTTTTACCTGTATAGCAATTTTGGCATAAAAAATAACCGGTTCGCCAGTGACGACCCAAGTAACATGATGCCCGTTGACACGATGATATTCCAACCGAAATTTTCCACGAACATGCTCAGGAAAGGAACTCATGACTTTGATACGCCTGACCGGGCATTTCTAGCAGCCGGGGGCTCGCACTATTCATTTCAATTCGGGCGAGATCTTGTAACCTGGGGTCCCGGTATTACCGGTAATCTTGTCATCGATGATCATGTCAAATATCATGACCATATCCGATTCACACTATTTTCAAACAATGTGAAATTTACCAGCCTGACGATGTTCATGGATCCTCCGGGATATACGAGCAGACATCGATTGCCATACATTCCTGAAAAACCGGACGATCCGACTGTTCGGATGTTTTTGGCCCATCGACTGGAATTTGTTCCATTATCCTGGCTGCGTATAGAACTGTCCGAAAACGTCATGTATCAAGATACACAATTCAATGCCAAATACCTTAATCCTCTCTATATCTTCCATAACCTGAGTAACAGGGGGCAATTCAATGCGATTGCCGATGCGACCGTTTTTGCATCAATCTCTCCACGATTCTTGCTGTATGCATCCTGGACCGTTGATCAAGTCACCGCACCGGGAGAAGGTAGCGACCAACCGAACACGATGGCATACCAACTGGGCACCGTTACCGTGATACCGACCAAACATGGTCTTTTGAGTCTTACAAGCGAATTTGTTTACACGGATCCTTATCTATATTTACGCGATAAAGTCGATTTTATCATCATGACACGCGAAAGAGACCAATTGTACGGATACGTTCCCCATCGTGAATTTCTTGGATATCGATATGGAGGAGATGCGATTGTGGCGACAGTAGCTCTTGATTGGAAAGGCCGAAACGGACTTTCCCTGGGTGGTGATATCTTTTATATGGCACATGGTGCAATATCGATGGATACGCCATTCATATTCGGCATGATGTCATTGACACATGCTCCCAGTACTCCTACGGAACATACGTGTAGGCTTGGATTATGGAGTTCGTACGATATTCCTATGCAAGCGTTCTTCACCGAAGGTCGTGCGTGGTTGCGTACTGACTTGATCAAGGTGTACCGGGGAAATGATGACATCGCACCCGATCTGCAAATAATCGGAGGATTATCATTGGCTTGGTGAATCATACGGAATGCATCGGTAATAATTTTCAAAATCCTTCTTTTTATCATATCGATGTCGTCATATGTGTATCAGAAAGCATGTTTCGTATCTTGATGGGATAAGTGAGATGAGGTTGAACAATACCGGAATGAGATTTCAATTCTCCCTACCCCCATCATTGCCTGCTCTCAACCAAACGTTCAGACAATAGTTCAATGCACAACCTAACAGGAGATGTCATGGATACCCGATTATCAGCCGACCACATCATTTTTGACCTCGACGGGACCTTGTGGGATCCTACCGAGTTGAGTATGGAAGCATGGAGTCGCGCATGCCTTTCTCAAAAAACAGATCCTTCCATCATCCTTCGATCCAATCTTGCAAATGCATTTGGGCACCCTTCATTCGCAGTTGCCGATGTCGTGTTACCCCAGGTACCTGCAGACATCAGGATTAAGATTCACGATGAGGCCATCCGATTGGAAAATGAATTGATTCCTACTGGTCTGGGACATGTGTTCGATGGATTTCATGAAGTGTTATATGAATTATCGCGAAACAAGAAGCTATCTCTGTGCAGTAATTGTCAAAGCGGTTATATCGAAGCGTTCCTGCAAACTTATGACGCTAGGCACTATTTTACCGATAGCATCTGTGCGGGAGATACGGGATTAGATAAAACAGGCAATCTCAAAACACTACTGCAGAGACATGGCAATTTTCATGCCATCATGGTAGGTGACATGGAATCAGATCGCATCGCAGCACGATCAAACCACCTTCCCTTCATCCATGCATCGTATGGTTTTGAGCATCTATTACAAGATTATGATGTTCGTATCACAACATTGCGAGAGATAGTCGATGTAATCGATTAATCAGCCATCGCAATCACGTCAATCTCCACGAGAATACCTTTTAACTGGGCAGCTACCGTTGTACGGGTAGGATATGGAGTGCTCATCATAGAACGATATACTTCGTTCATTGCGGAAAAATCAGCGATATCAGCCAAATACACATGGGTATTAACGATATGATCAAGTGATGATCCGGCCGCTTTCAATATCTGTTCGATATTGCGTATGCACTGTCGTGTTTGTTCGGTTATGTCCGAAGGGAGTACTTGCGTCTTCGGATCCAGAGGGCCTTGTCCTGAAACGAATACGAATCCGTTAGCTATGATTCCTTGTGAATAGGCTCCGATGGGAGCCGGTGCGTTATCAGTCGTGATGATTTCTCTTGTGTGCATGGGTGGAACTCCTCCTGTTTTGCTTTTCCTTGGTTCCTGAACAAGTGTCCGTTAGCCATAAAAGTGATGGAGCAAAAAAAATAAAAATCCACCCGATAAGGATGGATTCAAACATTCTTTACCGGCGATCGGACTCGAACCGATACAGAGTTGCCCCCAATAGATTTTGAGTCTATCGTGTCTACCAATTTCACCACGCCGGCGATATAGTTATCAAAAATCGACGATAGTTACCATACAACATCGGTTGGAAAATTACAACCATTCACGCAACAACATATTGTGGCTTTATCATACTATTTTTGTCTGTGGATATGTGCAGGCTCGCCAGTGGTATCGAAAGCTCTTTGGCAAATGCAATACACGTATCGCACGAATCGATAACATCATTCGGGTGATGTGCATCCGATGAGACTACCCCCACGATATCATAGTCAGAAGCAATCTCCCAGAATTGGCGTAACGGATAGGGGCGAACATACCCTTTGGGTGAAAGTATTGCACCTCTTCTAAAGCCATTCGCATTGATTTCAAGGGGAACTTTAAGTGAAGAAGCCGCTTCAATGATGGCTTTAGAACACGAGAGAGCCGTATCATCCCATTCGAAATATGAATACCCGAACACATCGGGATGGGCTCCGAACAAAAACAACCCGCTTTCAAGCATATCGATATAATGCTCCGTGTACCGAATCAGATCGTGGGAGGTCATAGGCCCTTTATGAATTGAAAAATCTTTTCTAGTTTCTGAGTTTATATAATGGATCGAACCGATAAGATATTGGCATCCCCACGTGCCAAGCATTTCCTGTTGGTAGAACGAATGGTACTCGGGTAGATAATCGCACTCCATCCCTTTCAGGACCACGAGACTCGAATGTCGCTGTTCGTCTTCCACGTCTGTCATGTACTGTCCGAGCTGTTGCCACTCCATTCTTGTATTATTCCATCTATCGTTTGGCAAAGGACAATGTTCTGAAAATCCGATGACTTTTAATCCTTTTGTCCTGGCTGAGCGTTCAAAATCTTTGATATCTCCGGATCCATGACCGCAATAATGGCTATGGGTATGCAACGAGACTTCGCAGGGAGCATAGAGATGTTCCTTGCCTTCCAATACTAAATGCAACTGTGTTTCCATTATAAATACCACTCAATGTTAAGTTTATGCTCGTCCAAGGTCACAGCATAGTGAATCTGTCCGTCTTTATCGTGCAAATAATACAACCAATCATTCCTTTGAGGACGCAACGCGGCTTCCAATGCCTTGAGACCCACGGAGCCGATACCTGTCGGGGGAAGGCCTTTGACCTTACGTGTATTATAAGGGGTATTCGCATTAAAGTCAGCCTCCGTGAGAGGCCTATCCCAAGCATCAAGGTAATAACGGAGAGTGGCGTCGATACCGAGTGTCATTCCCATATCCATACGCCTGTAGATGATATCTGCGATATAGGGCATCTCCTGAGGATTCTGTGTCTCACGTTGAATCATCGAAGCAACGATGATTATGTCAACGAGGGATTTGTCCAGGTGTTCAAGGGCTTCGGCATTCCTGCTGATCACATTGATAAGTGCCCCGTGCATATCAGAAGCTAGTGTCATCGATATGTCAGTATCCGAGATATCGTATTGGCCGCTGAGAAACCATCCCTCCGAAAAAGGAAGCGCGTTGGAAGTTGCGACAATTTCAGCACAGTTCAGGAAATCTCCCGGAAAGGCAAGATTCTTTTGCACTAGCAACTCATCTATCTCTTTTAATGTGAACCCATCGAATATCGTTATCGATTGTGTCGGTTTGATCGCACGAGTTATCACTTTGGCAACTTGTTCATAATCAGTCTGACCTTCGAACGTAAAAGTTCCGCTCTGAATCCGCGTATCTAGACCGTTCAGCTCAAGGTACCGTTCAAACCTGTTACTATTGTCGACGATGTTTGCCTGTTCCAACACTCTGGCAATCTGTCGGGCGCTCATCCCCGACACTATCGTGATAGTGCCCTCGGTAGTAACAACAGGAGTTGACGATCGCACATTCCTTCTTGCCATATAGGTCTGTGCGATGAGAGCCCCGGCCAAAACGGCGATTATCAACACCAAGGCGATAAACATTCTCATTGACATTTGAATGTTCAACTTACGTTTGGCCTTTGTTTTCGATTTACTTGTACGCTTTGCTGCCTTTGTCGTTTTACTTATTTTTGCAGGTGTCGAAGTAGAGGATTGTTTTTTGGAACTTCCACTTTTCTTATTCTCAACACGAGTTTTCGGCGATTTGGCCGTATCTTTTTTCTCACTTTTCTTTGAAGGAGCCACGATTATCTTGGCCTTGGATTGCCGTTCGATCTCATTCGCTTTCTTCTTCTCTTGCACCTTCTTCATCGCATCTTCTCTGGTGGGGACTTTTGCAGTAAATGCCGAACCCCGAATTTTATTGTCCAGTGTTTGGAATTCAGCTTGTTTGGCGTTTACTTCTTCAGAAGTACGCCGTGAATGTGGCCGATCCATTATTGCTCCCGGGTATCTATGCTACTATAATCGGCATCTTCAAGATTTGCCTTAAGATTGGCAATTTTTTCTCGCTTTTCCCGGATGCTGACTTCGAATTCAACAATCTGTCGATTGAACTGACCAATCATTTGATGCAAATGTTTGATTTTTTCTTCATCTTGCCCAATCAGCAGCAGCTGCTCATTAATTTCAATTTCCGTTTCCAGTGCGATGACAGTATTCTCCAATTGCATTCTTTTTCTTACATGACGCTTTATTTGGTTCTGGCAATGGACTTTTTCAACTGTCGCACCATGGACGTGCCATTCATGTTCAAAACGAAAAGTCTCTTTTCCATAGATACATGCAAATGATCTCATCCTCTCTGATGTTACTTTCAGAGTTTCGTTGGCTTCTTCAATTTTCTTTGCGACAGGTCCTGCCACTCCGGCTTGTACGAGCTCATGACGATTTTTGGAAATGGCATTTTTCAATAACTCCATCTCCTCTTCCCATTGTGAAAGATCATGCGAGATTGATGCGTATTCTTGTTCCAATTGATTGATGAGGTTGCTATGTAATCGGCTTATCATTGATTTTTGAGCGATATCCTTGCCAAGACCGATCAACACCCGTTCTGTTTCTCTTTCCATCTTTTCGAGTTGACGGTGTATCAACACTTTCTCTATCCGTAAAGGAACCGAGGTCAGCCATGGTTTTTCTTCTGCCATCGTCGAAAGAGCTTCATCTCGTTTTTTCAATCGTTCAACTATGGCATCATCAAGTTTCTTGTCCGGCAAGAGTATGGAGACTTCTTCCGCAATTACATTATTCGTAGATTCTTCCCACGCTATGGCACCGATGCGGCTATAGACGAGAACTAGCTGTTTTCTGGCTTGGGTCATCATGGATTTCAATTGAACTATCCGACTAGACGCGCTATCCAATTGTTGTTCGATCCCACTCAGATGGGCAATCCGTTCTTGCAGCACCTCGTAATCACCCACAACTTTTTTCAATTCCTGAAAATACTGGGTGAAACGACCATCCGTTGGAGCAGTGTCCAACCGAAATACCAACATTCCGTAATCAGCAAAGAGTAATTCAAGGTCTTTATCAACTGCGGCAATCTCACGTCTAACAGCCTCTATCTGATTGTGCAGTCGGCCCATACACACTCCTTGTCCTTTAGGTAACGCTACTCATGATAGCATAAACACCGTTCCTTGACAAAGCAAGCCACTCCTTATATCCTGAAAGTCAGTTGATGGAAAAGAGCACCGCATGAACGGCAATCCCATGGGGGAGGAATGACAGAAATTACGATACCTCCCCAGCTTCAGAGCAAACTGACCGAGCTTACTACATCGAAGCACCGTCTTCCGCTGTTTATAGAAGCGGGCGAAAGTTGTTTTGATGTAGCTGCTTTTCGTACCCAACAGTTGATGCAACGAATAAAAGCTAACAGCAAGATTTCAAAACAATTGATTGCGGAACGACCTCGAGTCTTAGTGTTGCTCTCACATGAACATCTATCAGAAGCCAACAATGGTGATAACTCGATTTTTTGTACTTCCTTCGCTTGTTTGAATGAGGATCAAAGCCCCCGTGAAGACTTGTCGGCCTTGGCAAGCAACACAGGTGTCTTGGTGACCACTACGATTAGGGCGATTGATCATATCAGGCGCGACAATATCGTACTTGGAAACACAAAATACTTGATTGCGGTATTTGCGTTCAAACAACAACCCGGTGAGTCAGAAGAAGAGTTCGATCTAAGGCAGAAGGTATTTGGAGATGATTTGGAATACATAATCACCAAATTGGATCGAAAAGCCGAAGTCGAATGCTTTGTGGATGATCTGTCCCATCTTCATAGGGATCCTCAGGAAGTGATTCCGAAATCGCTTGTGATCGCACGCCCCGATTGGGAACGATCGGAACATCTACATGTATCCATAAAGACCGAGTGCGTTGATACTGAGACGGTGATGGATATATTGTATGCCTATCCCTCGCAACAACACGTGGTGATTTGCAATGACAAACAATTTCGCGATAACCTGAAGGTTTCGTTGGAACAGGGTGTTCCTCACCTGTCTCCACTATTTCTTGATTTCAAAGAAAGCCATGACCTGAGAACAGTCATGCCCATCACCGATGAGGCTACGGTTGTCGCATGCCGCCTTTCTCTTGAGGAAATCAATTTGATGATGAGCGAGTTCCGTTATTGGACGCAAATCAAAACGCGAATCATCACTATCATTTCTCCAGAAACGGAGAATAGCATTATCTACACCAAGGAGACCTTACTCATGAATGACGAAATGAAAAGCCCCCCGGATGCACATGAAGTACTTGCCGGGAAGATTGATGTGATCACATCCAAGCTTCTCGCAGATCCTCATCCAGAACAACTTGATGAATTGAAGAAAATTATTAAAAAGCACGTTCCATTTATGCGACGCGGATATTTTACCGCATACCTGTTGCGAGAATTATTGAATAGTGGAAGACCGGAGATCGGTCAAACCAAAACCAATGAACGTATAAGAAAACAAAAATCCGCTCATGATAAAGTCTCGGATAACGTCAGTCAGAAAAAGCAAGAAATGAAACATGATGTCGGCGGGCAATCAAAAAAGCAGCGTCAACCGATTGTTGTTCCCGAAGGAGCAAAAACCCTTTATATCAATATCGGAAAGATGAAGCGTTTATATGCCAAGGATCTTTCTCAACTGTTACAATCTCAATTGGGAATCAGCCGTGATGACATCTATTCGATTCGGGTTCATGACAAGTACTCATTTGTTACGCTGCCTGAACAATTCGCCGAGCAAGCGATTGCGAAACTTAACGGTATGGAGATAAAAGGCAGGGTGGCCTCCGTCACTTATTCCAACAAGGAATAGATTATATGCGGGTTTCAAGTCTTGCCGTAGGCCCTTACCGGACGAATTGTCATGTGCTTGTATTCGATCAGACAGCAATAATCATAGATCCGGGCTTCGAAAGTGATCGCATCATCCAAACACTTGCCGCATTAGGCGTTCGTCCTGCGGCAGTGTTTCTTACCCATACTCATTGGGACCATGTGATGGCCTTACCCAAATTGGTGAGTTCCTTTGAAAACATCAGGATCTTTGTCCATCCAAAGGAAGCTTGCATGTTGGGTAAAAGCGGTGGGAAGAATCAATTACAGATGGTGAAAGCATTCGATCCTTACAATGTAAAGTTATTCGAACCTTATTTATATAATCTTCCAGAACCGACCGACGTTGTTTCCGATGGACAGGTCATCGATGATTTTGCTATTTTGATCAAAATACTCCATACTCCAGGCCATACGTCAGGCTCGGTTTGCTACTACATGGAAACAGAACATCTGTTGCTGTCCGGGGACACGCTTTTTGCCGGAACTATCGGGAGAACCGACGTTCCCGGGGGAAGCATGTCTTCAATAGTATCGTCTATCCGGGAAAAATTATTAGTGCTCCCTCATGATACGAAAGTGCTCTGCGGCCATGGCCCTTCGACTACTATTGGCAGAGAACTACAAAACCCCTGGCTGCAACCAGAGGTTTTGTAACGAACTATTGGCATCGGAAATTGGAATTACCAACTTCTGCGTTTCGTACCCTCTTCTATGCTTTTACATTCGACACATAGCACTGCATATGGTATCGCTCTAAGTCGTTCTTCAGGTATTTTCTTTCCACACTGCAAACAAACACCGTATCTATCGTTTTTCAGGCGGGTAAGAGCTGCTTCCACGCTTTTCAAACGATTGGCAGCATGAAGGTTCAGGGCTTCCATTTTCTTGCTCGTAATGTCATCTGAGGCAACATCCCCCAGATCCTTGATGCCCATGGCATTGATCATTGCCCGAAAATCCTCATCCTCGGCAGCGATACTTTCCAAGATCTCTTTTCTGAGCTCCAGCAGCCGACGTTCCATCTCGGCATTGAATGTTTCTTCCATAACAAGCCTCCATGATCGGATACAACCCATGTACCAAACCTTTTGGCCACATGAGATGTATTCAATCTGAAATCGTATCATTAAAGATGGATGCGAAATCGCAATCCGTCAAGCATAATTTTTCCCTTTTGATACGATAAGCGTTTCTTTACATACTCGGTGACAAAAAATCAATCAATAAAGCCTTGAACTCGTCATAATTTTTGGCATGGGGTAACGATTGTTGTTCAAGTACGATAGTATCGGGAGCTTTAAACAAAGCTCCCGCATCGGCCTGGCGTATCATTGACAGATCATTGTAAGAATCTCCTGCTGCAAATACGGTGAACCCGATCGACTGGAGCGCTTTAACCGCATGCATTTTTCCGTCATGCATGCGGAGCGAGTAGCCCACTATCATATTTTGAGCATCGATTTTCAGGTTATTACAGAATAAGGTCGGCCATCTCAGAGCTCTCATAAGGGGTTGTGCGAATTCGGTAAATGTATCGCTCAAAATTATCACTTGTGTTCGCTGACGCAACCAATCGAGAAATTCGAGCGCCCCGGGAAACGGTTCCATCGTGGCGATCACATCCTGAATATCGGTCAAGGACAATTTATGCTCATTCAAGATGTTGATTCGATATCGCATCAACTCATCATAATCAGGAACATCACGGGTAGTGAGTTTTAATGTTTCGATGCCTGTTTTCTTTGAAACATTAATCCATATCTCAGGAACAAGGACGCCTTCCAAATCCAGACAGACAATTCGCATCCTACAACTCCACTACTTTTTTAAGCTTTGCTGATTCGAACAGTGCCAAGAGTACTTTTGTCTGTGCAAGGGTATGTTCAAGCGAACCTTGGAAAGGTTGTTTCTTTTGCATTGCCAATACGAAATTGTCACATTCAAACGAATATTGGTCCACTACCTCAAATTCATATGTTTTTGCAGGTGTAAGTCCTTTGTAGGTTTGAATCACGTTTTGCGTTTCGTTGTCGCTGAAATACGTCGATGGAACCTCCAATCGGTGATTTTCTGTGTAAAAAGACATATGCGTATGATCAGGATATCTCATACCGCATACGAATGACATATGGCTTCCCGACGGGAAACGTAGCCACCCTGTCACATGGTAATCAACATTAAATTGCTCGTCGATTTCCATGGTGCAAGAGACTTCGACAGGCTCTTCACCGAACATCCATCGTCCCGTGGCTATCGGGTATACGCCGATGTCCCATAAACTGCCACCGCCTTTTTCGTATTTATTGCGGACATTATTCTTGTCGCGGTTGTAGAGGTAAAAACAACCATGGGCACTATCCAGTTTACCGAGTTCCCCTGTGGTGAAAAGACGTTTCAACTGATGCAAACGAGGCTGATGCAACATCGCATAAGCTTCGCCGATCAATAGGCCTGTCGAGTCACGTAATGCTATCAGCCGCTCAACATCTGAAACCGAAAGAGCCAAAGGCTTTTCACAAAGGACATGTTTCCCTTTCTTCACAGCCTTTTCTATCCATTCTACATGCAGATGGTTCGGTAACGGAATATAGACCGCTTGGATTAAGGGGTCGTCTAGCAGCTGTTCGTAAGAGCCATAGGCAACTGGAATATTATTGTTTTTGGCGAACTCGTCTGCTTTTTGCTGATTTCGTGAAGCAACTGCGACAAGTTCACAATACGTACTTCGATGCAAAGCCGGAACAATCCGAAATTGTGCGATTTTTGCTGCTCCCAAGATGCCCCATTTTACTTTTTCCATACCATGCCTCCCTGATTCAAGTTTCAATGGTTCAGTATTATCCGAACCTAACGCATTTGCAAGTCTAAATCAAACGAATGGCCAATGAACAAGCCAATACCACAACACATTCCGATAATTCAACTGTCGACCCAATACATCACCGGTAATTCCTGTAATGTTTTGCACCTTATCCGGGCGATGATGATCGTCGTAACCAGTCCTGTTACAGCAATAACGACCAGTAGATAGCCAAGCAGGATGAGAAACAAACAGGGAATCGCAATACTGATGGTCGACGCGATCGCAGTTGTTTTTAGCACAAAAGAGCAACCGAGCCATGATCGGCACAGGCAAGGAGCAACACCGGTTTCCAGAGTTGAGGATGCAGTTGTCCTTGCATACACACAATATCGACAGCGATATGTTCAAGCTGTCCGAGAGAAAGTCGCGTTTCAACCTTATTATCCCAAATAGTCCAGGCACCCGCTGCCAGCTTGGCATTCGAGGACTGACCGGAGAAAAAGAATACGCTACCATGACAACAGTCAAATCAGGGCAGAGCTCTCATGTCCGCCTCGATCGCCGAATCAGTTCTGTACATTGAACAATTTCGGATTACTCGTTTTAGCTCCCCGATCCGCCCAGAGACTGGGGATTACCAACCAGTTTTTGTCGACAGCGGGAACTATCGTTCCTTTTTCAGATAGTTGTTCGATGAGCAGACGCCTGACATCTTTGTCGACAAAACCGATAATTGCTTTCTTTGTATCGTCCGTGGTCAAACCTGCCGAAGCAAGAAACCCGTTTTCGTTTCTTATCAAGCTTGAAGGAATCACGACCGTATATTGTTTCCGGCCATCGAACCTGACTCCGGCCGAAGTTGTCTTTATTGTCACCTTAGAACCTACCGGACGCGTGATTTCAACGACATAGCTGAGACCAGAAAGACTGATATACTCATTGAATGGCACGGTTGTCTTATATGTGTTGGTGAGCGGATCAACTATCTGCTTTCCCGATGCATCGTGTGCAAAAAGAATCAGATCGTCATTCAGGGTAACCATCGTGTTGAGCCAATTCCCGTACGATTGTTCAAGGATTGCTTTTAGCTGATCTCCGGTCAGATCCAACACAAAAAGGTGTTCTTCACGCGGATATGCCTCAAATAACTGGCGAACGGTTATCGGACCTTGCTTATACTGTGCATCAAATGCCGGTACTCCGGATAGTGAGGCTTGGGCTTGCGAGGCGTTGAGTTGCAACGTATGGATAAGATCCATATATTTCGAATCACCGAACATAGCATCTCGGGATGATATGCTTGAACCCAATGTTCCTGCCACGCCATCGAGCCATTCAGCAACATCAGTTTGAAATTGCTCCACCCGGTCAAGAATTCGCGAGTCAAGTTCAATTGTTTCGACCGGAATTGCCGATCCTACAATTTCTACCGCTAGATACGCACCAGAGGCAGTGTCTTGTGAGAAATGGACATCGGCTACCGTCAGCCGTGCCGGGCTATCGTCAACTCCAATTATCGGAACCACAGTGCCAAGCGGATCTTGGGCTTCGCCGATTGCGGCATCGGTAGTGAAGATCAGGTCAAAACCCTCGACAGCATTGACAAGCGATATCGCAGGATGTGTTTCAAGTTCTGTTGTTCCCCCGTTTAGCAAACCGACAATGATTGCCGGTTGTTCCGTATCGCGCAACATTGCAATCCATTTCTTTGCAGAGATAGAAGGATCTTCAAACCGAGCTCCCTCATAGTAATTTTCAGGCAACCAAGAGAATGTGTGAGGATCAACCAAACCTAGCACAGCAATCTTGACCCCACCCTTTTCAATGATCGCATACGGCATCCCTAACGGTTCTGCTGTTTCCGCATCGACAAAATTGGCAGCAAGAACCGGAACCAGCAATTGCTTGGCGACATTCATGAACACCTGCGATCCTGTTTCCAGATCTTCGTTGCCAAAAGTCATCGCATCATAGCCTATCTCATTCATCACAGTGGCAATGATGTGCGAATCATCTGAAAAGTAATTTGAATAATACACTTCGGCCGAGCCTTGTAGTACATTGCCCAAGTCGAGCAGTACCATCGGAGGGCCTGAGGTTCGCATCTGTTCGATAGCTGCTCCGAAATACAATTGGGAATGGGAATCAGTATGTCCGGTCAACACATCATACGGGAAAAGTTGTCCGCGAATGTTACCGCTTGCCACAAAGCGAACATGCGTATCCGGTAATATCTCTGGTTTTTTCGCAGCTTCCACAGGCGTTACTACTTCTTTGATTACAGCCACTTCAACGCGTTCCGTTTCAACAACAGCCGGTGTTTCGGGAACCACGGGTTTTTCAAGTTCTTCCTGCTCAACGGGAGGAGTTGCCTGTTCTTCAGCGGATGGTGCTATGGTGGTCGTGACAAGTAGTTCTTTTTGTGTCGTGGCACAAGACGATAGGGTAAACAGCACTATCAGCACTGCCGCAAACAACACTACCAATGCATTCCTCTTCATATAATTCCTCCTCATACCGTCGATCGGTATGTCTCAAGCTCAGCATAACGATCATGAATAGTATAGCACGTCAATTAGAAAACCATACTCCCTTGGAAAGGTATCATTGAAGTTATTCATCGGCAACAATTCCGTACCGGATATCTTTTTCAGCCACTGACATTTTTGAACGTCTTGCAATGAATTTTTCTTTTAGGAGAGCTTCGATGCAAGAATCGATTCGCTCATCCTCAAATGGAAGTTGATGATAGAGCTGTTGTTTGGTCACAGGTCCTTGTTCGGTAAAAACAGTCAGTAATAATCCCCGGATTTGTCTGTTTGAATTCTTAAACTCACCCTGCTTTTTGTAATGTAAGCTCCTCCGGTTGGGATTTGGCAATAATCTTGCAAGATACGCACCGTAATCCATCAAGGCATAGTACCAGTTTCGATAATCTGATTGAAGTTGCACCATCCTGAATAACAAGTCCTTCAGTTGCCGATCCGAAACCTGCTCTTCTTCATTGAAAAATTGGTGGATCAATACCCTGCGAATATTTGTTTCGAGATAGATTGATTGTCGGTTGTAGGCGAATGCCAGTATGGCAGCACTCGTAGCCGGTCCTACCATCGGAAGAGTTTGCAGTTTCTGCTGGTCAGGTGGCAGCGTCCAACCAAACGCTTCACTTTTTTTCGCTATTTCACTTAATGCCAAAGCCCGTCTGTTATAACCAAGACCTTGCCAATACTTGAGGATGTCGGTCAGAGGGGCATTGGAAAGAGCCTGGAAGTTTGGCCAGGTCTCAATGAAGAGCAGGTATTTAGGTAATACCCTGCTAGTCTGAGTTTGTTGTAACATCATCTCTGATAGGAGTATGTTGTATGGATCCTTCGTATCTCTCCAAGGGAAATTTCTCTTCTGTGCACCATAGAACAACCAAATGAAATCAGAAAAGGCTCCTAATGCACAATCTTGCTCAATTGGGGTCATCGAGTTGAAAGCGTATGGTTCGAGATTCCATTTGTCGGCTGCTGTTGTCATGGTTCCTGGGGTGTATCGTTCTTCCCGTTATGAGAATTATTTCTTTTTATCCTGCGCTCTTCACGCATCTTCCGACGTTCTGCGACACGTTGTTGCTGTTTCCGGCGTTCTTCTTTGTATTGTATTCGATAGGCTTTGCCACTACCCAACATCACTGCAACATTTTGCAGTCCTTTCACATTAGCACATAATATTTGGATGATCGATGTGAGCGGAACAGCAAGAAACATGCCCGCGATGCCCCAGATGAAACCCCAGAATGACAATGATACAAGTATGATGAATGGACTCAAATTCAATTGCACGCCCTGTATCCTGGGATCCAATATGTTGCCCAACACCATCTGTATCGATGTCATCAATACGGCGACATAAAGAATGTTTGGCCAGTTGGGGAAGAATTGTAAAATTGCCATAATAATGGTAAGTGCCGTGATTACGATCGATCCTATGCTGGGAATAAAATTGAAGACGAAAGCCAGCACTCCCCACATCAACGCGAAATCAAGACCGGTGGCTAAACCCGCAAGGTAAAACAACACTCCCGTACCGACGCTAATCAATGCCTTAAGCAGCAGATATTTCGAGATCTGACGATTTACCCGTTCGAAAAGCACCGCCAAACGCATTCCTTTCCGGCTAGGCATCGCAACTTTCAATTTCGGTATCAATGATTGCCGCTCCAAGACCAAAAACAGCACAAAGATATAGACTAAGAATGCTTTTGAAATAATATTTATCGCTTTGCTCGAAACCTGCGAAAGGCTACTCACTATTAATCCAGGCCAATCAAAATTCATATAGGAAAGGAAACTGGTACCTGATTCCAGATTTAACAAATCGGCCAACCATAGATCGATAATGGAAAACCTTCGGATATACATCGGTAACCGTTTAACTAGCAAATCTACTGAAAAGAAAAAGAACCAACCGGCTAAAAGCAATATAACCAAGAGCAGCAACATGACGATGACTATTCCCATCCATCTGGGAATTTTCACCTTTTCCATTTTGTTGAGCAATGGGTTGAACAATAAAAAACAAAAGAGGGAAATTGCCAACGGCAATGTCACGGACCCTGCGATTTTCATCGCAGCTGAAACGAGAATTACAGCAATAATTATTAGAGCAGTTTTGCCTGCATCACGTGATTTTTGGGTCAATTCCGACATATAAACACTATAGGGCACCTTGGATAATCATGCAATATCTGATATGAATTCTTCGATGGGACAGCAACAAAATCTTAATAGGATACAGATCGTGCTGGTCGAACCCCAAGACGGAGCCAACATCGGTTCGGTATGCAGGGCGATGAAGACGATGGGAATCGAACACTTGGCAATAGTGGGAGATCGTGATTATGACGAATCTCGGGTCAAAATGCTTGCAATCCATGCATTTGACGTATATGAGCATCATAGTCGCTATGACAGTCTTGAACAGGCGCTCACAGAAAGTGTACTGGCGGTAGGAACTTCGCGACGAAGGGGAAAGAATCGTAAATATTTTTCATTGTCACCGGAACAATTTGCAAAGCATCTTGAAACTGTGGGACCCGGGATTGTTTCGATTGTATTCGGAAGGGAAGCCGATGGCCTGACCGATGCGGAACTAGCCCGATGCCATGTGAGCATCCGCATTCCCACATCGGATGCTTTTCCTAGCCTTAATCTGGCCCAAGCTGTCCAGATCATCACGTATACGCTATTTCGTGAATTGGGAGAGATGACTGGGTTCGAACCTATCACCAATGAACGATTGGAACACCTTACGGATACGATCGGTTCATCCTATGAATTAATCGGATTCTATAAACAAAATGAACGCGAGGAAGTAGAAAGATTCTATCGTGATATCCTTGCCAGGGCAGCATTGAGCGAACGGGAAGCCCAACGGCTGGGAAAAATGTTTATAAAAATGGCCCGGCTTAAAGTCCATAAAGGTTCTTGACGTGCCAGGTACCCGCATGTACAGTTCAGGTATCATGGAACCGTTTCTCTCTCCTATGCCAAGAATCGTCGCCCACCGAGGCGATAGCAAACATTATCCTGAAAATACCTTGGAAGCATTTCTCAGTGCCGTCGCCATGGGTGTTGATGTGATAGAAACTGATGTGCATCTTACCAAAGATGGAGAATTGGTAATATGGCATGATCAGACGCTTGAACGAAATACCGATGGTTTCGGATTGGTCGATGACCATACTCTCGCTGAATTGAAGAGCCTCGATGCCGGATATACTTTTTCCAAGGACGGTGGCAAAACATATCCTTTCAGGAACAAAGGCATTCGTATCGCTTTGTTATCGGAAGCATTGGAAACCTGCCCGCACCAACGGTTCAACGTTGATTTGAAAAGCAAAAACCCGGCAATCGTCGATGCATTTATCCAGGTTGTGACAGCGTCGCACGCACAGCACAGGGTACTATGCGCATCATTCCATATCGAACATCTTAAACGGATGAGGACATTGTGTCCCGAAATCCTTACGAGTATCACGACAAGTGAAGTAATGGGGTATCTTATAAGATATGCTTTAAAGATTCTTCCAAGCGTATTGTCAAAAAAACGCACCACGGTATTTCAAGTCCCTATCGCCCAATGGGGAATTACAGTCGTGACACCCCGTTTCATAGAAGAGATCCATAAACGCAACGGGATTATCCAGGTATGGACGATCAACGATGAAGCAACAATGAGGAACCTATTTGCCATGGGCGTCGATGCAATTATGACCGACGATCCGGCTTTAGCTTTGAAAGCAGCTTCTTCAATGAATGTGACGTAAGAGCTTTTCAGGATCCAAATGCTCAGATTCGATATCCTTGAAATACTTCCACGTGGATACTTTCAATTCGTCGGTAGCAGGTTCATCACACACGATTATTGCTTTCGGGTGCATCTGTAGGGCACTGATCGTCCACATGTGGGAAACAGGACCTTCGACTGCCGCTTGCAACGCTCTTGCCTTTGCATGACCGTTGACGACAATAACGACTTGTTTTGCATCCATCACCGTAGCGACACCGACGGTCATCGCTGTTGAGGGGACTTTTGCGACATCATTGTCAAAGAATCTCGAATTGACCACTTTGGTATCATAAGTGAGTGTCTTGACACGGGTTCTTGAGGTTAATGAAGAAAACGGTTCGTTGAATGCTATGTGCCCATCAACACCGATACCACCGAGGAACAGTTGGATTCCTCCGGCTTCAGTAATCTTCTGCTCGTATGAGGCACATTCTTCAACCAAGTTTTTTGCATTACCGTTCAAGATATGAACATTTTCTTTTTTTATGTCTACATGCGAGAAAAAATTATTCCACATGAACGAGTGGTATGATTCAGGATGCTCTTCTGGCAAGCCAACATATTCATCCATGTTGAATGTAACCACATGTTCAAACGAGACATAACCTTCTTTATAAAGGGAAATTAACTCGCGATATGTACCAAGCGGTGAAGAACCGGTCGGCAACCCCAACACGAACGGACGAGCTGATGTTGGTTTGAATGCTTTGATGGTACTTGCGATATGGCAGGCAATCCATCGAGACAAAGTCTGATAGTCTTCTTGAATAATAAGGCGCACGATACCCTCCAATAGAAACAATTAGTAAATCACAATGATAATTAAAGCACTATTTATAAAGGTTCGCAACAACAAGTGACTTAATCTATCACCCCACCGCCGAGTACCACATCACCGTCATAAAACACGACCGATTGTCCGGGTGTTACAGCTTTTACCGATTCATAAAACCTAACTGAAACCGAAGAATCGGAAATAGGTGTGACGGTTACTTGTTGTGGTTGTCCGGTAGAACGGATTTTTGCTTGGACTTCTCTCGGACCATCCAATTGATCAAAAGCAATCCAGTTTGTCTTTTTCGCAATCAGTTCTTCCCCATAGGTTTCCTCTTCAAAACCAACTACCACCCTGTTTTTCTTAGCATCGAGTGCGACCACATAAAGCGGTCTCGGGGCGGAAACTTTCAATCCCCTGCGTTGTCCGATGGTAAAATTCCAGATCCCATCATGATGACCCAGAACTTTCCCGCTGGTATCGACAATGTCTCCGATTATTGCCTGAGTTTGTACCAAATCGCTGTAATCTCCACTATAAAAGTCTTGGCTTTCGTCTTTGTCATCGCCAAAGAATCCATACTCTTTACAAATTGCTCTCGCTTCTTCCTTATGAAGTGTTCCAAGAGGAAAAATCACCTGTCTCAGCTGGGATTGGGTCAAACGATACAAGAAGTAGGTCTGATCCTTACGTTTATCGAAAGCCCGCTTGAGATACCAACGCTGCCCGTCAGATTCAACCCGAGCATAATGTCCGGTTGCGAACATATCAAAATCAATACCCGACTCCCGGGCAATCTTTGGCAATGAGCCGAACTTGATCAAACTATTACACCAAACGCATGGATTGGGAGTGCGTCCGGAGACATATTCTGATTTAAAATCTTCAAGCACGATCTTTTCGTACTGGGCAGCACAATCCAATACATGATGTTCAATCTGCAGCAGGGCACCAACTCTTTTTGCTTCAGCTATATCTTCTTCCTCATTGGGGCCAAAACATGCATTGCGCTTCAACTCACCTTTGAATTGATTCTGTTGACGCCATATGGACATGGTCACACCGATTACTTCATGTCCTGCTTGCTTGAGTAGCAATGCGGCAACCGAAGAATCTATCCCTCCGCTTAATCCAACTAATATTCTCATCACAGCTCCTATGGATCACGACTATTCATATATGAAAAGAAAAGACCGTCCTGAAAACAGGACGGTCTTTAATGAGCGAGAGCGACGGGACTCGAACCCGCGATCTACGGCGTGACAGGCCGTCGCGATAACCAGCTTCGCTACGCCCTCGTTAGCGTTGAGAATCTACTATGTACTGAGATTTTTGTCAATACTGGATTAAAAATCACCCTGTTTTTTTTGTCCATTCCATTTTTTTAGCAGAATCTATTGTAGAATTCGATTCTTTGGTACGCTATACTTCCGACAGAACAGGAGGCAGATCATGCAGGAAGCCATCATGAATTTCTTTCATTCGCTCTCCACGCCATTCTTGGATGCCCTAGGGGAAGGAATAACTTTTTTTGGTGAGCAAACGGTGTTCATCCTGATTACTGCATATATCCTTTGGTGTGGAAACAAGCGCAGCGGATTTGCACTTTTTTCCACCCTATTCGTTGCATTGTTCACAATGAATGCATTAAAAGCAATCGTTCGCCAAGAACGTCCTTTCAAGATTATCGAAGGATTATCAGGCAAACGGCTTGAGACCGCCACCGGATATTCGTTTCCCAGCGGGCACACTACCGGAGCTTCCGCTTTTTACAGTTCACTGGCATATATTGTTAAAAAACGCTGGCTTTCCATACTTTGTGCCGTCATCATCCTCTTGGTGGGAATTTCAAGAATGTACCTTTTGGTCCACTGGCCGTTGGATGTGGCTGCGGGCTTGATTCTTGGGATCGTGTCGACATTCGTTCTCACGGCATGGCTATTGAAATTGTACGATAATAACAAACTCGTCTCACGTTTCTCGTGGATAATCGGCGGCTCAAGCGCGGTTGTTTCATTAGCGATGGCCGTCCTCATCGATGCGGGGACCATAGATCCGGTCGCCTTCACTGATATGATGAAATTGCTCGCATTGGCCGCAGGCGGATATATCGGATTCGCTATTGATCGCAATTACATTTCTTACGGCACTTCAGGAGATTGGAAAACCAAAATCGTGCGATTTGTCTTCGGAATTGCCATCGTCCTTCTCATTCAAGGGGCGAAAGCCTTATTGCCCGAACATCTCGTGTTCAGTTTCATTAGGTATGCACTGACGGGATTGTGGGCTACGGCACTCTATCCTCTGATCGGAAAGCATATCCCGATTTGGAACAAAAAGAAGTTATTTACTAGAGAGGATACATGACGCCCATACACTTCCGATCACTTATTTTTGGAAGTATTAAGAAATTCAATCACCTGATCCTTGGTCAGTTGGAGCACTTTCTCCTTATCTTTTTTGTATGCAGGAGGAAAAGTAAAATTCTTTTTCCCCCATTTGCCATAATAACCGTACCTGCCGAAATGGATCCCTAAAGGTTGCCCTTCATGTTCTCCGAATTCTATCACGGCTCCTTGTTCTGTTTTTGCCTTGCCCAAGCCTTTTTTTCCGGCTTTTGGCTCTGCAAGGACCTTTAAAGCTTCTTCGAACGTTATTGAATGCAACATTTCCAGATTTGGTAACGAACGAAATTCTCCATCACAGGCAACATACGGCCCAAACTTTCCGATACCCGCATTCACCGGTTCCCCCGTCTTAGGATGTTTGCCCAATGTTCTTGGCAGATGCAATAACCAAAGTACTTTGTCAAACGAAAGATCGTCTTGCGAGTATCCTTTGGGAACACTTGCTTTTTTGGGAACCGGATTGTCCGCACTTTTTTCACCGAGACAATAATATGGTCCGAATTTGCCTTTGCAAAGAAAGACATCCAATCCGGTAGCCGGATCTGTTCCTAATAACTGAGGACCATTATTCGGTGATTGCTTGTGCCTGATCAACTCTTGAATCTTATCTTCATCCATTATTCCGGGATACAGATGTTCGGGAACCGTGATGTTGATGTCTTTTTCAGGATCTTCGGGTGAAGATACTGAGATATAGGGACCAAATTTTCCCAAAAGGACCGTAGTTGTTGTCAAATGAGGCAGCTCGAGTCTTTTAGCCTCAGGACCTTTGATTTTCTTCATCATCAGGTCCAGCTTCTGCCGAAGACCTGTCTCACCCTCATAGAATGCCTTGAGGAATTTCACCCGGTCAAGCTTCCCCACGGCTATCTCATCAAGCTCTTGCTCCATGTTTGATGTAAAGTCATAGTCCACATAATCAGAAAAATAATGTTCGAGCAACTGTACGACACCGAACGCGGTGAACGTAGGAATCAACGAGTTCCCCTCTTTAATCACATAGGCTTTATCAAGCAATTTATCAATGATCGCAGCGTAGGTCGAAGGTCTTCCGATACCAAGTTTCTCCAATTCTTGCACTAATGTCGCTTCGGTATACCGTGCCGGTTGTTTCGTCTCGTGTTGAACACTTTCAAGCGAGTAAAGAGCTAATTCGTCTTGTGCTTTGAGCGCAGGCAAAAAGCTTTCTTCATCTTCAGCCGCTTCATCCGCGTCATCGTGACTTTCTACATATACCTTGATGAACCCAGGATACACGATCCGGTTCCCCGTAGCTACAAACATCGCATCATCGGCCTTGACGTGGACAGTGGTGATAGCTTTTATCGCATCTGCCATCTGGCTGGCCAATGTTCGTTTCCAAATCATCTCATAAAGGGCAAGTTCTTTACCTTTCAGGTTGGTTTCCCCCGGATGGACAAAGGAATCCCCTGCAGGTCTGATCGCCTCGTGGGCTTCTTGTGCCGAAGCCGAGGATGAGGCATATTGGCGCGAAGTCGGTGACAGATACTCCATACCGTACAGCGACCCGGCAGCATCCCTCGCGGCACGAATCCCTTCTTGACTGAGTGTCGGCGAATCTGTTCGCATATAAGTGATAAGACCGCTTTCGTACAATCTTTGGGCTATCTTCATCGTGTCTTTGGCGCCAAGGCGTAATTTCCTATTTGCTTCTTGTTGCAGCGTCGAGGTGATGAACGGAGGTGCCGGCCGCTGTTTCTTTTCTTTTTCCTGAACATCAGCAATGGTCCATCGAGCTGTTTTAAGCCGCTCAGCAAGCTGTGTGGCTTCTTGCTTATCGAACAACAATACGTTTCTTTTCGGCAACAGTGTTCCGGTTGTCGAGTCGAAATCCTTACCTGAAGCAACCTTTTTGTTTCCTACCGATTCCAGCTTGGCGATAAAGGTATTGTTGCCATTGGTTTTGTTAGATAGTTTGGCAGCGATATCCCAATATTCTGATTTTACAAACGACAAGCGTTGCCGCTCCCGTTCTACGATCAGACGCAAACCTGGAGATTGCACCCTGCCTGCGGAAAGAGATTGTTGCGAAAGCTTCTTCCAGAGCAAAGGCGACAGTGTATACCCATACAATCTATCAAGAATCCGACGGGCTTCCTGTGCGTTCACGAGCGACATGTCGAGTTCTCGTCCCGAATCCAATGCATGAAGGATTGCTTTCTTGGTAATTTCGTGGAAGACCATCCGCCTATAAGGGATTTTTGGCTTGAGGACTTCAAGAAGATGCCATGAGATGCTTTCCCCCTCTCTGTCTTCATCAGTCGCGAGCATCAATGAATCGCTGGTAACCAATTCACTCTTAATTGTTTCGATTACTTTCTTCTTATCAGATGGAATGACGTATTTTGCTTTGTAATCATGATCAACATCGATTGCAATTTCTTTTGCAGGCAAGTCACGTACATGCCCGAACGAGGCAACCACGACACAATGAGAAGGCAAGAATTTTTTTATCGTCTTCGCCTTGGTCGGAGACTCGACTATGATGAGCATTTTTTTATTATTGTCACTTGAAGTTGCCATTAAATCATCCTTTAGCCATGAACTTTTCACCAGAATTACAGTTATATGAGAGCGACTGGCTTTTGTCAACGTTAACGAAAGTGCCGAGCAAAATCAACCTGTCGGTCAGATGTGGATAAAACCTTACCGATGAAGATTGTTGTATTTTATTGTTTTACAAGGAAAAAAGAATCGTTATCTTCAAGATCCTCAGGCTTTGGATTTTTAAACAAGCCCCAAGAAGCCACTCCGGTTCCTTTCATATGAAAGAGTAAGCCTTTTCTTCCTTTGGAGTCTTTAGCAAAACTCGTTGTGGATGTCATCGTAAATTGAAGACCCATCGCTTTTGTAGTGATCACCGATACAAAAACTCCTTCTACATAGTCCTGACTCTGCAGCCGCCACTTTGACGGAGTGACTTTTGTCGTATTGAAGACCGAGGCATTCTGCCGATATGCTGCGGCATACTGTGCAGGACTGTCAAAATCGATCCAATCACCGAAATCCGCACCTTCGTCGAGAAGAGGGAATAACCGTAACCGCTGATTGTCAGTGACATAATATATTTCATACGGCCAGGCGGCTGAAGTATCGGTTTTCACCACCTGAGCGCTATATTCAACAATTTTGCCATTATTATTCTTATCAGTAGGATTTACCCATTTGTATAGGCCTTCCCAATCATCCGATACAACAGCAAAAATTCCCTGAACCATGCATAATAATGTGACAATGACAATCCATATTTTCCTTTTCATAGATATCTATTCTATAACGTATCTACGGATTGACATCAACCATAAAATGAGAACACAATCCTGGTATGAAACAAAGCATGGTTAAAATCATACTCGGCATCATTATCGTTGTCGTGGGAATGAACTTTATTCTTTCGGCGGCCGGAATCGAATTTACTATTTTCTTTGACGGTTGGTGGACACTGGTGATAATCCTGTTGGCAATCTTTTCAATCATCAAGAACGGGCCGAAAGCAATCAATCTCATCATGCTGTTCGGTGCATGTGGTTATTGGCAAGAGAACGTAATTGGATACCCGACTGGATGGGAAGCAAATATATCATCGGTGCGATAATACTAGCTGTCGGATTGATCTTCTTGTTAGGCAATCGGAGGGAACCCGTGAGTGACGATTACGAGGAACACAGGTCACGGGCGTTTGATCGCGATGAAGAACGTCGGTCGACTACATGTGACCGTGAACAGGACGACGATCAATTTTCAAGAAGCAGACCGAGGACTTCGAACAATTCCGATTATACTGTCGTATTTGGTAGCCAGACGGTGAGAAATTCGAGTGGCAATCTGGACGGTTCGCGATGTTTTTCACTCTTCGGAGATTTGAATATCGATTTTACTGATGCGGTATTCGATCATGATGTCGTAATTGACGCAACCGCATTGTTCGCTTCGATAGCATTGCGGTTCCCGAAGGATGTTCAGGTCGTTTCAAGAGGAGTTCCGATCTTCGGAGGAATCGATATAAAAAGGAAAGAACCCATTCTGCCCGGAGCTCCCGTGGTGACAGTCCGTTGCCTTATAGCATTCGGTAGCGTGGAAGTACAATAACAATTGAAAAAAACCATCCATCTCATATCTTGTTCGATTGAAGAAGGTCCCCTATCATATCCTCTCGGGGCATTGTGCATCCAGACAGCATTGCGCACTGACTCAGAGATCGCACCGTTCATAGAGGTTTCTCATCACCGTTATACACAAGATCATGATGATCCTGTCAAGATTGCGCTTGATGTTGCCGAACGGGGCTATGATGTCGTCGGATTATCCGTCTATCTGTACAATCGTCAATGGATGGAAGATTTTTGCACGGCTTTACGCACCAAGGCACCAAAAACCGTGTTATTTGCCGGAGGACCTGAAGTCTCCTCGGACAATTTTCTTTTGGACGCGAGTACCGTTGATTTCGTAATATATGGTGAAGGTGAAGTCGCCACTGCCATGGCAATCAAGCAACTGCTGCATAATAAAGAAATAACAGGTCCTGGTATCGCCAGTGGATCAGCTTCTCGCCATACGGTGGTCGCACCTGTCGATCTGGCCAACACGACATCACCGATTCTAGATAATGAAGATTCGTTGGATGATTACCAAGGTGTGTTATGGGAACTAACCCGAGGATGTCCGTTCAATTGTTCGTTTTGCTTCGAAGGACGGGGTGAAAAAAGTGTCAGGCATATCCCTTTTGAAAGAATCAAGCAAGAGTTAAAGGTGTTGATCAGCCATGATATAAAGCAAGTATTCGTTCTCGATCCTACCTTCAACCTTGATAAGAAACGCACCGTACAAATACTTCAATTTTTGGTAGACACAGCACCTGAGGACATGCATTTCACGTTTGAAGTCAGGGGAGAGCTGTTGGATTCTGACACGGTCGATTTATTCTCATCCTTGTATTGTTCACTTCAAATCGGGTTGCAGAGTATTCATCCCGAAGTGGACAAGTTTGTGGGCAGAACATTCAATGAGAAGAAATTTAGAAACAATATGACCCTCCTTATTCAACATCAGATCGTGTTCGGCCTTGATTTGATCATAGGTTTGCCTACGGATACCCTCGAGCAATTTAAGGCAAGCCTTGATTACGCGATAGCCATGAAGCCTAGTAATATCGACATCTTTCTTCTGGCAATGCTTCCTTCCGCACCTTTGGCCGCATCGAGCAAAGAATTGAACATCCGACACCTTGAAGAGAGCCCGTATACGGTAATTGAAACTCCGACGATGAGTGAACAAGATATAAAACAAGCGCTGTTCATCAAAGATGCCTGCGACCTTCTTTACACGAAGGGAAGCGCATCGATGTGGTTTGGCGTTGCCTGTGGAGGGTTAGCATTACATCCTTCGGCTGTTTTCGAACACTTCATCGAATGGGCAAACGATGCCGGAGTCGATTGGGAAGATGATCCTTATGAAGTGCAAGATAGGTTCTTTACCGATATGTACCAAAAGCACCATCGAGAAGATCTCTTGCCGGCAATACTCGGTTTTATCGAATTGCATCAAGGTATTTCATTTTTTCAGGAAACGAACGAATCACCGGTAATAGAATTGTATTATGATCCGAACGATCTCGCTGCCCTGGATTCGATCTCTTTGGAAGAATTCATCGGCACATTTGAAAGGTTCTCTGAGAAACAAGCGTTCTATTTGTATCAAGCTGGCCCGACCATCATGATGGAGAAGATGCAATAAATGCAAAGAGAGCCCTTTATTATTGCCATCCTTTGTTGAATCAATTACATTGGCTGTATAAGGGATACTTCATGAACCGACTGAGCAAACCATTTTTTTTCCTAGCCATCGTGCTAATCGTTGTTACCGCAAGCGGGTGCGTGCTCCAACAAACAATTGCAATGAATGCTAATAGAACGGGTATTGCTGCGACTGACTTGCTCGTGGATGATTTCTTTGTCGGAGTTTTGGAAGATTTCCAACCGTTGCAGGACCAACCGACAGATGAGCCTATGATGGATCGCAACGTTGCAGATTTTGTAAGGAATCTTACCTCAAAAAGGAGTGTTTCAAATATCTTTTCTGAGAAGATCGGTCCGAATTCCTATGCGATCGGATTTGATTTTTCCAGCTTGAACCAATTCATGCTGGATATGAACAATCAACAAAAACAGAACCTGCTGAATGTTACCGTATCGGGTAACACCACTACGCTTACCATATATCTTGATATAAACACCTATCCGCAATTAACAAAAATCATCCCATTTCTTGCCGATCCGAATTTTGAAACATTCGGCCCGTTGTACAACGAAGGCATGAGTGAAACCGATTATTTGGATATGATCAGTTATATCCTCGGTGAAGACGGTCCGGCTTCGATAGATGCAAGTCTCATCTCGTTGCTGTTCATCTCACCGAAACCTTTGACGCGTGTGAGCGGAGGTGAAAAAATCTCACCTACCACGGTGAGATTTGATATCCCTCTGATTGATTTCCTGCTATTAGCGAAACCGATTCAATTCACAGCAAGTTGGTGAGAAGTCAAACATTGAATCTGAAATGCAGGATATCTCCGTCCTGTACTTCATACTCTTTCCCTTCAATCCTGAACTTCCCGGCTTCTCTGACTTTCTGTTCGCTACCGTATCTGAACAGGTCCTCGCAGTGATAGACCTCGGCCTTGATGAATCCTCGTTCGAAATCCGAATGGATCACACCGGCGGCTTGAGGGGCTTTATCCCCGGCGTGGAACGTCCAAGCCCTATCTTCATCTTCACCGGCAGTGAAGAACGTTCGCAATCCCAAAGCACTGTATCCAGAACGGATAAGTCGATGTAAGCCCGACTCTGCAAGTCCTACTGCTTCCAAGAATTCCTGTCGTTCTTCAAGCGTATCCAAAGCAGCGATTTCTGCTTCGATTTTCCCGCATATCACTACAGTCTGAGCATCTTCTTTTTCAGCAATCTGCTTGACTGTCTTCACATAGTCATTATCCTGTTCGATGCTTTGCTCGTCAACATTGCACACGAAAATCATCGGCTTGATGGTGATCAAATGCAAATCGGCAATTAATTTTTCCTCTTCGGATGTGAGCTTAAGACTTCTTGCAAGCTTGCCCTGACCCAAGGCATCTTTCAAACGATCCAGAATCGGCAATACCACCGCAGCTAGTTTTGCAGCTTCCTTATCCGCTCTTGAAGTCTTGCTCAGTTTTTGATAACGCTTATCAACGGTTTCGTAATCTGCAAGAGCCAACTCTATATGAATGGTCTCTATATCGCTTGCCGGATCGATCTTATTGCTTACGTGTACGATATCGTCATCTTCAAAGCATCTCACGACGTGGATGAGCGCACCGACTTCACGAATCGAAGCAAGAAAACGGTTTCCCAGACCTTCTCCCTTCGAAGCACCGGCCACCAAGCCGGCGATATCAACGAATTCAACGATTGCAGGGATGACTTTCCTCGTCGGAATCAACTGTACGATTCGTTCTAGACGGGCATCCGGTACGGTAACCATACCCACATTCGGTTCAATCGTACAAAACGGATAGTTTGCCGCCTCGGCCGGAGCTGACGAAAGAGCGGAAAAGATGGTTGATTTACCCACGTTGGGCAATCCGACGATACCACAATTCAATCCCATGTATTACCTCTTGCTGACTGGTTTCGATTAGCGCCAGAGTATACCATATATTGACAACAAAGATAACTGCCCCTATAGTTTGCGCTAGTTGCACGTATTGCACTAAGGAGCCAAATTTTATCATAGATACTACATTGCATGAAGCACACGACACGCCAACAAGAATTTTGGCTATTGTCATCCGGGGACAGCAAGAAGATCTCAAACAATCTGAAGCCCGTTTGGAAGAATTGCAGAGTCTGATAACAACAATGAAAGCTCAAACAGTAGCTTCATTGATCATCCCCTTGAGATCGATCCATCCGGCAACTTTGATTGGTTCTGGGAAAGTTGCCGAATTGGCTGAAATCGTTGAAGAATCGAACATCGAATGCATCGTATTCGACCATGACATTTCTCCGAGAGCCCAACGAAATCTCGAAGAAATGACTTCGGTGGCCGTAATAGACAGGCAGGAAGTAATCTTGCAGATATTTTCAGACAGGGCCGCAACTCGAGAAGCGACCTTGCAAGTCGCGCTTGCACGGATGGAATATTCGCTTCCCCGCCTGACTAGAAAATGGACTCACCTATCACGCCAGCAAGGCGGAGCCAAAGGCACGCGGGGGGAAGGAGAAACCCAGCTTGAGATTGACCGAAGAATAGTGACCAACCGGATCGTCGCACTGAAAGACGAATTAAAGAAAGTTGAAGCTCAGCGGACCGTGCAACGAAAAAATCGTTTAAGCTCAACAATTCCGACAGCTGCGGTGGTAGGTTACACCAATGCCGGCAAATCGTCGTTACTCAACCTACTCTGTGCAAGTGATGTTCTTGTTGAGGATAAACTATTTGCCACTTTGGATCCGATCACCAGGAAACTCGTACTACCCCATAAAAGTGAGATGCTTCTTACCGACACGGTCGGTTTTATCAGTAACCTTCCCCACCAACTGGTCGATGCCTTCAAATCGACCCTAGAAGAGGCCCAGTTCAATGATTTCATCGTCCATGTATGCGATGCATCGCATCCGGATATGCTATCATGCTTCGATACCACCATGGAGGTACTCGAATCATTGGGATGCGGTGAAAAGCCAATGGTGGTGTTCATCAACAAGATGGATGCCGTACATAACGAGTTTGCCATAGCCAAGATTGTTGAACGGTATCCGAAGACGATCCTGGGTTCGGTGAAACAAAAAATGGGAATTGATGAACTTGCTTTGACACTCGAAGCAAAAGCCAATCAAACACATCCTGAACGATTGTATCATTTCCCGAACAATCGTCATGACTTGGTTGCCCTCATAAGGAATAACGGTACATTGATCGATGTCCAATATTTGGACGATTGGATTGCTGTCAGAGCCCGGGTCCCCGAACGGCTTGTCGCAAAACTAGAAGCATTTGCCAGTTTGGCATAAAACATCAAGGCCATCGGACTACCGATGGCCTTGGTCAAATTACAGAACAATAATTACTATTTATCCAAGTAGTAAAGAGCTCCGAGTGAGGCTCCGATATCGAAACGCACAGGAAGTAGTCCGATACCGGGAGCGACCTTCAAGAATACTTCGACCGGGAAGTCTTCGAAGAAGTACGATACGCCGACCGGTACGTTTACGGAGAATCCCAAACCACCACTGAAACCGACATGCAATGCACCGGTTACACCGACGTTCAAATAGAACGGAAGCTCTGCGATTTCGAATTCGGTCACGTCATACTGGGCACCGGCTTCGATGCTGAAGGCTGAGCCATAGTTATAGCCAAGAGTTCCGACAAGACGGAAATCGTCCATACCATATTTCACTGCGACACCGGATACCGGATATCCACCTGAAAAACCCACACCAATTCCATTCGACTTATCATATTTTGCAGCCGACAATGGTAGGACAACAAGCATTACAAGCACCATTACCAATAAAACTTTCTTCATACTTTTTTCTCCTTTGGGATATAACCCGTTTGGGTGATACTAGACTTTTTCATTCTAGCTCATCAATGTAATAGAATCTATAAGTAAATTATCGAAACGTCCAATGAGTTACAAAAAAAGACTCAATTCAGCTTACTACACCAACTTCGACGTATCTGATATCATTCGTTCAACGTAGAACTTTCATCCAAGGAAGGAGGAGAGATCGTATGCAAGAGAATAAAGTTTCTAACCAACTGACACTACGGGGCGTGATTACCGGAGTCGTCGGATTGATTGTTATCACATCAAGTTCAGTCTATGTTGCCTTACGAATGGGAGCTTTGCCATGGCCAACAATATTCGTGACTATCGTAAGTATGGCGGTATTGGGGAAGATGAAACACTCATCGCTGATGGAAATTAATACTACCCACACCCTGATGAGTGCCGGAGCAATGGTCGCGGGAGGTTTGGCTTTTACCATACCGGGTATCTGGATGCTCAATCCCGAAGCCCAAGTACCGACAGTGCAATTGCTGACACTGGCTTTGGTAGGAGCATTCTTGGGAACACTCTTTACCATACTGGCAAGGCCTCGGTTTATCGAGCAGGAGAAGTTACCCTATCCGATGGGTCAAGCTGCCTACAGGACATTGATTGCCGGGACATCCGGAGGAAAAGCTGCAATCTGGCTGTTTGCAAGCATGGCGGCAAGTGCGGTATTTACCGTGTTTCGTGACGGTATCGTAATACATGGATCAACAATCATTCCAGCTGTATTGGTCTTGTATGGAGGGGGTGTCGCCTACCAAGCAATCGCAGTCTGGGTATCTCCGATGGCTGCTGGGATAGGAGCGATAATCGGGCCTACATTGTCACTCGTATGGCTTGCCGGAGCAATGATAGGATATGTATTTTTGATTCCTTTCGGTCTTGATGCCGGATGGTTCAGCGATATGGCCGCGGCTGATGTGTTCAGGCAGAATCTTGGAATCGGATTGATGGTCGGAACCGGGATCGGAATCTTGGTGAAAGTCATCTATGACAAAATCCGTTTCACGATAAACAAGAAAGATACTTCGCATCTCCAAAAACGAATTCTTGCTGGCAATACACGTTGGTATTTCCTTGCGGCAATTGTATTGGCCATAGTCGCATTGGCAATCGGTACTGAAATCACCCTATTGCAGGCGATACTTACCGTCGCGGGTATTTACCTCGCCACGAACCTTGCAGCGACGCTTACCGGGCAGACTGGAATCAATCCGATGGAAATCCTCGGTATTTTGGTCCTATTAGCTATCCAGATCATTTGGAATCCTTCAACGATCGCTGCGTTTTCCGTGGCGGCAGTGACCGCGATAGCTTGCGGTCTGACAGGCGACATGATGAATGATCTAAAATCCGGCCATCTTGTCGGTACCAAGCCAAGCGCCCAATTCATGGCAGAAGGAATCGGAGGCATGCTCGGTGCGATCATCGCAGTTGTGGTATTGTTAGTGCTGAAAAATGCTTACGGAACATTTGGCACAGCTGAACTTCCCGCTCCTCAGGCAGCTGCCGTGACCAGCATGGTAAAGGGAATCGGTCATAAGGGAGCGTTCTTTATCGGAGCTGTGATCGGATGTATCCTTTACATCATTAAGATGCCCGCCGCAACATTAGGTCTCGGAGTCTATCTGCCGATAAGTATCTCGGCTATCATGGGGGCGGGTGCTTTTGCACTTATGGGCGCACGTAAGATTGCCGGGAAGAAATATAGTGCGGCGATTGACGAAAAGACAAATTTGATAGCAAGCGGATTTCTTGGTGGTGAAGGCATCACCGGAGTCGTGCTTGCGATTATCGCGATGTTATAGGAGGAGTGATCAGGATGGAACATGTTCAGCGTAACATGCCGAAATCATTATATGCTCTCAAACCAAATGAACTCATAGGAGCATTGGCTTTGGAGCGACCATATCAGGGGAAACAAATCTACAAATGGCTTGTTCGCGGAGCAAAATCATTTTCCGAAATGTCAGATTTACCTGTAGCTCTTCGCGAACGGCTTGAAGCTGAAATGCCTTCGATGGGATCGAGTAGGATTATCTCAAATCAGAGAGATCAGAGTGGTACCGTGAAGCTTGGTATCGAGTTGAGAGACGAAGCCGTAATTGAATGCGTGATCCTCACCGACAGGGAAGAACGCAAGACCGCTTGCTTATCGAGCCAAGTAGGATGTGCGATGGGATGTACGTTCTGCAGAACCGGGACCATGGGATTGCTTAGGAATCTTGAAGCTCATGAGATCATAGAACAATTTGTTCATCTGAGGACGATTGAACCCGATATCTCCCATATCGTATTCATGGGTATGGGTGAGCCTTTGGCAAACTTTACCGAAGTCATGAAAGCAATTGAACGCCTTCATGATCCCGAAGGATTCAACATAGGTTATAGAAAGATTACGGTCAGCACCTGCGGCTTGGTGCCACAGATCATCAAACTTGCAGAAACCCATATTCCCGTGCGCCTTGCTGTTTCGCTTGTCACCGCCGACAATTATTTACGTAGTACTCTTATGCCGGTTAACAAAGCGTATGATCTGAACGAGCTCAAGGGGTCGTTGATACATTACCAGCATGTGATCGGCAAACGCTTCACCCTTGAATATGTAATGCTGCGCAAGACAAACACGGATGAAGAAGCTGCCCGTAAATTGGCTACATTCACCCGGGGTCTGGATGTCATCGTGAATCTCATCCCATGGAATGAAGTCGACGAAATGCCTTGGAAAACACCCTCGAATTATGAAGTTGAAAGTTTTACCGGATATCTGGACAAACTGGGAGTCCCATACACCCGCAGGATAAGCCGAGGAAGAAAGATAGATGGAGCCTGTGGTCAACTTGCGGTACCTTTGAACAGAAAGGAGCAATAGCTATGAAGATTACCAGTTCGGCTGTCGTGGACGGTGCCCTAGATATCATTTACGGCAAATTCGGAGACGATGTCATAAACGGGATGCCTGTACGATCATTTCCTTTTGAGATTCATGAAGCTCCGCACGATACCGTTTCATTTGCATTCATTTTCGATGATCCTGATTCGATACCGGTGTGTGGTTTTCCCTGGACTCATTGGATGGCGGCGAATCTTCACGACACCGTGATTGCCGACGATGCTTCAAGAACGAACCGAACCTTCATCCAAGGAGTGAACAGTTGGTTCAATCCCCGCAGAAAGGAAACCGCACTGCAATATGCATGTTACGGAGGTCCTGCCCCACCCGACAGGATGCATACGTACGTACTCACCCTTTGGGCTTTGGATAGTGATGTGGCAATGCAGCAGGGTTTTTCAAAGCAAGAATTACTTAATGCTATCAAAGGTCATATAGTGGCGACAGCGAAATTGCATGCAACCTATCAATCATGAAAATTCACGATACGGTACTCTCAGCGACCATCCACAGCAAAGGATCCGGCGGGAACATTCCCGATGGCAGAAACGCTTGCAGGGCAATCATAGTACATGGTCAAAAGATACTTTTCACAGTATTACAACAACGCCAACAATACCTCACTCCGGGCGGGGGCATAGATAATCACGAAACCTATCGTGAATGTATCGAACGCGAATGCAGGGAGGAATTGGGTATCGTAGTTGGCGCAAGAAAACCGATTACCTTGATCAGCGAATATTATGATGATGTGCTGCGTTTCAGGAATCTCTACGTACAAAGCGACCTGATACACGAGCATGCGGAGAATAGGCAGACGCTAGAAGAACAGGATTTGCAATTACAGGGATTATGGGTTGAAATCGATCACCTTTTGCCCCTGCTCACATCTTTACAGCCTCATCAGGCATTGTTCGAGCGACAACCGGAATTCATCAGGCAAGCCATTGCCTGTTCACCGCTACGTGAAGCCTATGGATTGGCCCCTCTGTTTGGCTGGGACATCGAATCGCTGCGACAGAAATTCCCCCACGTCCCGTCGATGCGGGTGGATGTGGAATATATCAGTACCGATCGGGCGCGCAACCTTATTGAAAGCAATAACGCTTGAAAATCACGCGCAATCGGTATCGTGATAGCCCGTACTATTTCTCGAGTACCGCTTTGATTCTACGCACTCCGGCAGAAGATGATTGTTCTTTCTGGATTTTGAAGCGTCCCATCGTCCCGGTATGTTCGACATGCGGGCCACCGCACACTTCTTTTGAAAAATCACCGACGCTATATACCTTGACCTGCTCTCCGTACTTACTATCGAAAAATGCAATCGCTCCTTGCGCCTTAGCTTCTTCGACGGTCATGGTCTCAAATGAAACGGGCAAATCTCGTTTAATCACGTCGTTTACCATGTCTTCGACCTTTTGCAGTTGTTCATCAGTCATCGGAGCATCGTGAGTAAAATCAAATCGTAGCCTCTCTGCCGTAATATTCGAACCTTTTTGACCGACATGCTCTCCGAGAATGGTACGCAATGCCTGATGGAGCAAATGTGTTGCGGTATGCAAGGCTGTGGTAAGATCGCTGTGATCGGCAAGACCGCCTTTGAACTGCTGTTCAGCTCCCGCACGAGAAATTTCTTGATGTTTCTCAAATGCTGCGTTGAATCCTTCGATATCGACGCTGAATCCGTGTTCCTTGGCAAGTTCCTCGGTCAACTCTATCGGGAATCCGAATGTGTCGTATAGTTTGAACGCAATCCGCCCATTGAGCATCTTTGAATTGCCTTTGAGAAGGTTGGGTAACATTTTTTCGAATTCATGTTCGCCTTTTTGTAATGTGGATGAAAATTTCTCTTCCTCGATACCGAGCTCAAACAAAACAAACTCTTTATTCTGTTCCAATTCAGGGTATGCCTGGCTATAAAGGTCAATCACGACCTTGGCAAGTTGTGCAAGGAATTTCCCTTCGATTCCGAGCTTGCGGCCGTGGCGAACCGCACGGCGAATCAAACGTCGCAGGATGTACCCTTGCCCGACATTGGATGGTTTTACTCCTCGCTGGTCTCCGAGGATGAATGTCGATGTCCTGACATGGTCAGCGATGATCCTTACAGAGATATCCTTTTCCTCTTCGGTTCCGTATTGATACTGACTCAGTGATTTGATTCCTTCTATGATCGGAGCGAATACTTCAGTTTCGTAGACAGACTTCTTTCCCTGCAAGATGGCGATGGTTCGTTCGATGCCCATACCGGTGTCGACGCACTTGCGCTCCATTTCGACATAAGAGCCTTCATGAGTCTTGCGATATCCCATGAACACATCGTTCCAGATTTCAAAATACTTCCCACACTTGCATCCCGGTTTGCATTCAGGACCGCAGGCCGTCCGCCCGGTGTCGATGAACATCTCTGTATCGGGACCGCATGGTCCTACCTCCCCTGCCGGGCCCCACCAATTGTCTTCCCTCGGTAAAAAGTAAATCCGCTCTTCGGGAATACCCAAGGATTTCCACTGATTAGCCGATTCTTCATCACGGGGAATGCCTTCTTCACCGGCAAAGACCGTCACCGAAAGCTTGCTCGCGTCGATATGAAGCCATTCGGTTAAAAATTCGTAACTGTATCGGATGGCTTCCTTCTTGAAGTAATCACCCAAAGACCAGTTGCCAAGCATTTCGAAGAATGTCAGATGATGCGGATCTCCTACCGCATCGATATCGCCCGTGCGAATACATTTCTGGTAATCGACCAGCCGTGTTCCCGCAGGGTGTTCCGCACCTAGGATGTAAGGGACAAGAGGATGCATTCCAGCGGTTGTAAACAGCACGGTAGGATCGTTTTCAGGTATTAACGAAGCCCCCGAAATCTGGCTATGATCCTTCGAAACGAAGAAATCAATAAAATTTTGACGTAGTTCATTGGCTTTCATAGGGTTGAATACTACGGAAGGTACTGTTTAATGTCAATATGAAGCGGTTGCGAAAAATACTGTTAAAATAGAGTCAATTGGCCCATTGTTTGCATGACTTTTTCTTGATCGTTTCCTTTTTCCAACACGTTGCGTAGTGTCTTCACAATCTGTGACGGTGTTTTGACGATCATCACTCCGGGACGAATCGCTAGCCTTCTAGGCCATTGGAGCATCCTATTTTCAACAGTGTGATTATACAGCAACACATGCCTGCCCTGTTCCAATGCATACTCGGCTTGACGTACTGCAGCGCCACCGTCACGATCTTCGATCACCATGGTGACTGCTGCCAATGAACTCATCAGTCTTGATCGTAGCGGGAAATACCATTTTTGTGCGATCGCGGAAGGTGAAAAACGAGTTATCAACAGACCTTTTTCCGCAATCTTCTCCTGTAACGCAATATGCTGCACTGGGTATGCATCTGCCAATGATGTCGCCAGAACAGCAATCGCATCCACCTGTTCAGCCAAACAGGTAAGGTGCGCAATACCGTCAATTCCCATCGAGAGCCCCGAAGCAATTGCATATCCCGTATCTTTCAACATGGTGACAGTCTCTTTAGCGGTACGTTTCGCTTCGCCGCTAGGAGACCTCGTTCCTGTTATCGAGACGATGGTGTGGCAGAGCAACTCATGATTTCCCCGAACATAGAGAAACCTCGGGGTGAAGGAGTCTTGCTGAACATTCAAAGGATAATCGGGGGTTCCTCGTTTCAAGACCCTGTCCGAATGCGATAGTTTTCTAAATGACAAAGCAACCTTTTGGTATGTTTCCAGCAGCTTTTTAAGTGGTACACCAAGGAACTTGCCGTATTCGGAAACACATTCGACCAACGGGACTGAAACGTCGACCTGTCTGGCAAGTTCATCGAACATCGGATCTAATGTTGTCTCACTTTGCCCTAGCGTGGCGATGACCGTTTCGAAATTCAGAGCTTCTTGAAAATAGTTTCCGATTACAACACTCATACCGTGAGTGTATCCGTAAGACAATGAGGGAGCAAGGGTCTATTGAAAAAGAAACTCACTAAGACTTTTGGCGTTAGAATTTTCTCACCGGTCGCACGTAGTACGATGTATTCGAGTAGCTTCCGCCGATAGCCCCATTCCAAAAATTCATCATCGTCCCGCTTCGATCATTGCTCATGCTGGAACTCCAAAACAAGTCGGCCTGTAAGGAGCCCAGGTTGTTTTTATATAGATTGTTCCTGACTAATTCCAATTCATCCTGAGATGGTAAATACCAATCATCAAATCCGTTTATGACGGCATCAAGACATAATGCCGCAGCAACAGAACCGTTATGATCGTATGCCAACACTTTTTGGCCTTCAGGTAATTGATCATACGTTTCACGATTAGCCTGTATGTGCTTGTTATAGTTAACAATATGCTCAGAGTTTTCCAACCCGTCTCCCAAGCCTGTCTTCAGTACGGCTCCATTCATAGTAAAAGGGAATGCTCCCCATTGTGCTTTAGGGTCATATGGTGAGCCACTCCATCCCGCTGAAGCAGCTTCAAGGAATCTCCATCCGTCACCGTATTCGCCCTTATCATAAAACACTAGCCCACCGGCAGGACCCGGATCCCCAATGCTATATATTTTCACAGGAACTTCAGGTTCTTCAACAGCGGGAGCTTCTGTTTCTGGCTCTTCGATCACCTGTTGGGATGATGTGTCCGTTTCTGTTGCATAACTCGGTAATAACAACAGACAACTTGAGAACATCACCATAAAAACAATCATTATTATTGCGCATATCATTTTTCTAAAATTGTTACAGCAAACCATGTGCATCCCCTCTATTTTTTTTTAATAATAAAGTCGTGTGGTGCACTTTTCAAGAGACAATGATACTAATGTATGACAATCTGGGATTCACATGGTAATTGAGCGATGATCTTATAGCAATATGAGTGTCATGGGGATTCGGATTGAGTCTAGTAAAACAAAAACGGCTTTCAAAACACCTCCTAAGGTATTGAAAAGCCATTTGTCCTGACATCTATATCAATGATATTGCCACCGCTCGGAATTGAACCGAGGACACAAGGATTTTCAGTCCTTTGCTCTACCAACTGAGCTACAGTGGCGCAACATTCAGGTTTATACTCTACCCAAGCACTTGTTGTCAACCCCCTATCGGTTACCAATGCTCACTACCAGCAGGTCGTAGTGTTATCTCCCCACTGTTCAGCCTCCGGAGAGAACCGTCACGCAATCGTACGACAAGGGCTCCCTCATCATCAATATCTGTAGCGACAGCTCTATAATTAACACTACCCTGAGAGACCTCGACTTCCCTGTTCAGCACAATAGATCTTTGTCTGTATTCTCCAAGGAAATTCATCGATGACACTTCTTCCATAATTTCCAGAACGTGGTCTGTAATCGATGCTATCAATCGATTTCTTGTAATTCCCTTAGGTAAAACGCCATCATATAGGCTAGTTGCGACTTGAGCTACATCAGGTGGAAATGATGCAGGGGCAGTACTTACATTGACTCCAATACCCAGGATGACATATTCAATTTTGCCGGTTTCAAGACCAGCCATTCCTTCAGTAAGAATGCCACATACTTTTTTATTATTCACAATAATATCGTTCACCCATTTGATCTGAGTTGAAATGTTGCAGACATCTTCAATGGCTCGGCAGACTGCCAAGGCTGCCGCACTGGTACAACGGATTGCAACCATTGCATCCATGGATGGCTTCAACACGATACTCATGTAGATCCCTGTTTGGCTTGGGGAAAAGAAGCTTCGACCGTTACGTCCACGTCCGGAGGTTTGTTCTCCAGCTACCACTATAGTTCCATGTTCACACGAATCCAGTGCGAGCCGTTTGGCAAAAAGGTTTGTCGAATCGACTTGTTGTACATAGCGTATCAGGCAGTCAGCATGCCTTAGGTGAGATCGTATTCCTTGCTCGCTCAGTATGTCGCTGGCAATCGATAATGAATAGCCTAACCTGGGAGTGGCATGAATAAGATGACCTTCTTTACGTAACTCTTCGATTGCCTTCCATACAGCAGCCCGAGAAACACCCAAGCGACCAGCCAAAGTTTCTCCTGATACAGATGTTCCGCGATGTTCTTCGAGCATGGACAATATCATTTCTTTGGAACTCATTCTCACAAACCTCTCGTGATGATTTTAGCTTCAATACTATTTAATGTAAACCATCTTTATATTTTATGTTTACAATCAACTTAATTCATGTTACAACGCTCCTATGTCAACGTATACTCCTAAGAGAATCAAAATGATTGTCTTCTCCGCACTGTTTACCGCTTCGATCGTAGCAGGAGCATACGTCACCATCCCGATCGGTCCCGTTCCCATAACACTTCAGACATTATTCGTGATGTTGGCCGGATTGTTAGGAGGCTTCAGAACCGGATTGTTTGCGGTGATGCTGTACTTACTTCTCGGTTTGATCGGTCTTCCGGTATTTTCAGGAGGTATCGGAGGCTTTGCTCATTTCATCTCTCCTACTGGAGGATTTCTATTAGGTCTGATACCGATGGTAGCAATAGTAGGAATCGGCGGAAAAAAGCCAAGCAATACGGTTTCCCAGACAATCGTTACAGTGATGCAATGCTTCGGAGCAAACGTAGCGCTGTATGCTGCAGGCTTGCCTTTCTTGAAGATGAGATTGGTATTGGATTGGAAGACTACAATTACACTAGGCTTGTTACCTTTCATCGTGGGTGACGTGATCAAGATAGCAGCAGCTGTTGTTATTACTCGGTTATATCGATCAAAGGCTGCTGATTTTCTAGGTGTCGCTACCAAGGGAGATCAACATGTCGATTCTTGAGCTCTCATCCGTCGGGTTTCAATTCAAGATGGGTGAATCAATCATCCATGATATTTCTTTCAATATTGAAGAAGGTCAGTTTGCTGTCATTACCGGTAGAAACGGATCTGGAAAGAGCATGTTGCTGAAATGTTTAAAAGGATTGTATCCAATTACCCAAGGGAGGATAATCATCAATAATGATGACGTTTCTAAAAAAGAATCGATGAGAAACCGTTTGTTAGGTTTGATCTTTCAAGATGCTGATTGCCAAGTTGTCGGCCAGACAGTACGCAGGGATATTCTGTTCGGATTGGAGAATATAAACATCCCCGAAGACGAACGAGAACGGAGGGTAGCCTCCGTAGCGCATACCTTTGGTTTGAATGCATTATTTGACAGAAACCCCCAGACCCTCTCCGGAGGTGAATTACGTCGTCTGACCATGGCTGGTGTCATGGTGATGGAGCCAACAATATTGATGCTCGACGAGCCGTTTGCAAACCTTGATACCGAAGGGATACGCCAGGTACTCGAAACATTGGTGAAAATGCGCCACCAAGGTGTCACCATCATCGTAGTCACACACGAAATTGAAAAAGTATTGGCCTATGCGGATACTTTGATCCTTATGGACTGCGGAAGCATAGTTGCCTCCGGGCTACCCGATTCGGTCCTACCTTATGTAGAATCGCACGGTGTACGACGACCACGATACCCCTCGGGTTTCATTGCGGTCGAGGACATGACATGGCTAACCTAGCGATTTTTTCCTATAGGGAAGCAGATACAATTATCCATCGCAGGCATCCTTATGTAAAACTCATCGGTATTATCTGTATAACACTCTTACTGTCCACCGGTAGTTGGCCAAGAGTCACACTACTTACCCTGTTACTGATAAGTATAGGCATTGCCTTAAGTTTTTCTTTCACCTACTACGCTAAAAAATCGTTATTTTTCATACTTATGGCAACGATAATCGCTATCGCTCACTATCGCCAACAGAGCGATATCATTGATGCTTTTACAGCAGCTATTCGTTTTTTAGATTATGTGTTGGCAGGATTATTGTTTGCTGACTCAACGGCTCCCGATGACCTCGCGCGATCACTGAGTCCTGTATGTGGCTCTCGCCTATCTGCAACCATTGAGATCACCATGAGAACCATAGGAGTGTTTTTTGAAACCGCTCAACGTTTACGCCAAGCAAGGATTGCCCGTCTTGAACATCGTTTTAAACACCCCTTACGACGTATCGTATCGTTTGCATCCTCGATGATAGGTGCCCTTTTATACCAAGGAGAGTTATTTTCACATGCGCTGATTGCACGTCAATTCAACCCTGATGCCAAAAGAGAATCGCTTGTATTCAAACGCTCGGATGGCATGGCATTGATTGTCATACTCCTATTGAGCATATCAATGGCGATCTTGATTAATTAATTGGTAATGTTGCTTGAAGTGACGGATCAAAAGATGCTGAACCATTCTTGCCAAGAATCCACACATATTCACGAATCCTTGCAGCCCATTCGGTATCGCTTATTTCATGGCCGAAAAGCTGTGGCCTTAAGATATCACCGACTGTCATCTTCAAATGCGAATGCCTCTTTCTGAGCATCTCGTCAACCAACAAAATTGATTCGAGGCTTTCTTTGATTCCCAACTTTCTTCTTAAAGTCGAATAGCGATAGAATTTTTTTGAATTCTCTCCGCTGATGTGGATGGGAACGATCGGCCGATTATTAATCCTTGCAAGCTTAACAAAAGATTTGCTCCAACATAGATCATAAATATCTTTGTTCGAAAGCGGTCGTGAACAATACCCTGCGGGAAAGATTAAAATCGGTACATCCCTGTGGAACACATCGAGTAAATTCATGGCTACTTGCCTATCATTCTTTCTGGGGATACTCACAAAAAACGGAGCCAAAGGCTTTATTGCAGTCAACAAAGATTTGACTATCATGTGGACATTGCCATGGACTTTGACAACTTCATCCATGAGTAATAATGATTCAACTCCGCCTAGCGGATGGTTGGCAACGATGATTGGCCGTTTTGTAAGGCAATCGACAAAACGTTGATACCCGTAAAAATCAGCACGGATATCGAACTCTTCAATCAATGCGGACAAAAATATTTCAGGTTCATCGTCGCAGTGAGCTTCCATGAAATCATTGATGAAATTCAAATGAATTACTTGTTCAAGTTTTCTAATGAGAAACTTGGGAATCCACGGGGCAAGATGAGGCTTGTGGGTTTTTAAAAGGGAACCGACATCCAATCTGGTAAAAGAAAGTACGGTGGACACTGGAGTTTCTACGGTTGAATACATCTGATCCATATGTGGCAATGTACCAGTCATCACAACATGCTGTCAAACGAAAGTGGCAAAAAATTTTACTAACAGATATACTATCCACATGGATCTTCACAATGAGAAAGCAAATCTTCGGTCGAATATCCGCACCATCCTTTCAGTTATGGATGTTCAAGAACGGTCGATGGCAAGTAAGAGTATTATCAACCACATTATACAAAACCCACTATTCATCAACTGCAATGCCATGTTTGCCTATATGCCGCTAAACACGGAAGTCGATACCAAACTTTTAATTGATATTGCATTAGCTCAGGGGAAACGAGTAGCACTGCCCCGCTGCAAAAAAGATGGGTCTTTAGACTTTCATTGGATTGATTCGCAGTACATCAACTCTTTAAAAAAAGGTCCGTATGCCTTGTATGAACCGAGTGTTGATCTGCCATTGGCAATACCGATACCCGAAAGAACCATAATATTAGTACCTGCTTTTGCCTACACACCCCTGGGAATAAGGTTGGGTAAGGGAAAGGGTTATTATGATAGGTTTTTAGCGACACTTGAACCGGGACCATTAACGGTGGGCCTCTGTTTTGAAAAGCAATTATTACATGAGATCCCCTCTGATACGCATGATATGGTAGTCAACGCTGTTGTCACTGAAAATGGATGGGCTGCTACCGGCATTTAAAGATTATGATGTTTCCAAATCCATGCGAAGTGTTGGGTTAATAGCATGCGGAGTAAGGATTGGCACTCTTGGGATTGTATCTGATCAAGGGTACAGTTTTGTTTAATCGATAGTAATTCTTTACGCACATCTTCATCACGAAGCGTCCTGAGAATATTGCTGATAGTCTTGATATATTCCAATTGTCTTGAAGGAGAGCTGGCGATCACGAAGAGAAAATGGACAGGCTGTCCATCTTTTGCCTCGTAGTCGATACCGGTTTCGGAGATCCCAAGACCGACAAGGATATGAGAAAGATTTTTGACTTTTCCATGAGCGACTGCGATTCCGTGACCAATTCCGGTAGTCTCGATTTCCTCCCGACGAAGGACTGCTTTTATGAACTTATCCTTATCGGGAAGGCTTGAAAATATCGGACAATTCTCGACTGTCTCAAGAATAGCCTCTTGTTTTGTTTTTGTAGAAACATGACACATCACGGAATCGAAACTTTCAAGTTGCCGATCCACCGACCTTCTCCTGAGCGAGCAGGTATTCATTCATAGCTTTCGCTGCTTTGCGTCCCTGCCCCATAGCCAAAATGACTGTTGCAGATCCCAATACGATATCTCCGCCGGCATATACTCCAGGCATGCTTGTCGCACAGGTTTCTTCATCTACTACGATATGCCCTTTTCGATCTACCTTCAACCCTTTGGTAGTCTTCTCGATCAATGGATTGGAACTGTTGCCAATCGCTACGATTACCGTATCGCAAGAGAGTACTTGTTCGCTTCCCGGAATTTCGACCGGAGAACGTCTTCCCGAAGAATCAGGAGCCCCTAATTCACACAAAATCACTTTAACACCGGTCACTCTTCCCTTATCATCTCCCAGGATTTCCTTGGGAGCGTGAAGATACTTGAATATGATGCCCTCTTCATGGGCATGGACTACTTCCTCACGTCTTGCCGGCATCTCTTCAGACGTACGCCTATACACGATATTAACTTCATCGGCACCCAGGCGCTTTGCAGTCCGCGCAGCATCCATTGCGACATTCCCGCCTCCGAATACCAATACCTTCTTAGAATCGAACAACGGAGTGCCCGCTTTTGCCTTGTCGTATGCTTTCATCAGGTTGCTTCGCGTCAAGTATTCGTTTGCGCTGAATACTCCGATCAGATTCTCTCCGGGGATATTGAGAAAATTCGGCAATCCGGCTCCGGAACCGATGAAAAGCGCAGAAAACCCTTCCCGCTCCATTAGATCGTTGATTGTTGCGGTTCTACCGACCAGGAAATTGTATTCTATCTTCACCCCCATATCGGATAACGTATGTAATTCTTCCTCGACTATTCGTTTAGGTAATCTGAATTCTGGGATTCCATATACTAGTACCCCGCCTGCTTTGTGTAAGGCTTCAAACATGACCACTTCATGACCGGCACGCCTAAGATCAGCCGCTGCCGTCATCGAAGCAGGGCCACTGCCTATCACCCCGACTTTCTTCCCCGTGGAGCTCAGTACGGGTGGTATGCTTCGTGTTCCATGATTCGCTTCCCAATCGGCGACATAGCGCTCTATCCTGCCGATAGCAACCGCTTTGTCTACATTCTTATGGACTTTGCCAACCGTACAAGTCAACTGACACTGGGACTCCTGGGGACATACCCTTCCGCAAACGGAAGGAAGCATCGAAGAGTCTTTGATTGTAGCTATCGATCGAGCGAAATCACCTTTGGCCGCCAATGCAATGAATCCGGGGATATCGATTCTCACAGGACAGCCATCAACACATGGTGCGGTCGCACATTGAAGGCAGCGCATCGATTCAACGATGACTTGCGCTTCGGTATAACCCAATGCGACTTCTTCCATATTGTTGACTCGTATTTCAGGGGCTTGGCTGGGCATTTCTTGGACTGGAATGGCCAATCGATCTTTATTTTTTAATTCATTAGAAGAATATTTTGCCAGCAATACGCTTGCTTCAGCATCGAGTTGTTCAATTGTATGGGACATCAGGCCTCTCCCTCTTTTATGTTCAAGCCGATATGGCAATGGTGGTGTGCTTTCTGTTCTTGGGTCTTAAACGTCCCCAATCGCATCATCATATTCTCCCAATCTACGGCATATCCGTCAAATTCAGGACCATCGACGCAAACGAATTTCGTTTTGCCGTTGATGCTTACCCTGCATCCGCCGCACATTCCGGTTCCATCAACCATGATGGTGTTGAGTGAAACTATGATAGGAACTCCGAACGGCTTTGTTGTCTGTGTACAAAATTTCATCATGATCGGGGGCCCTATCGCCACTACCATGTCCGGTTTCCACTGCTCACACAATTCTTTCAAAGGTTCGGTGACCAAAGCTTTCCGTCCATAACTACCATCATCGGTACATATGATCACATCATCGGATATCTTATTCATTTCCTCTTCCATGATGATAAGATCTTTAGTCCGGGCTCCGACGATTACTTTTAATTCGTTCCCGGCTTGCGCCATTGCTTGTGCGATCGGGTGCAATGGAGCAGCCCCGATTCCGCCGCCGACGCAAATTACTTTCCCGAATTTTTCAATATGGGTCGGCTGCCCCAATGGCCCCAACACATTCGCGATTGCTTCTCCGGGATCAAGCAATGCCAATTGGTGGGTGGCGGCTCCTACCGCTTGGAATATGATAGTGACGGTTCCCTTTTCAGCATCGGCGTCTGCGATAGTAAGCGGAATCCTTTCGGAGTAATCCCCCCCCTGCTGGATGATGATGAATTGACCCGGCTTTCTGGAACGGGCGATATACGGTGCCGTGAAGACCATGCGAAAGACTTCCGGCGACATCTTGCGTTTGTCGACGATCGTGAACACGATGCCTCCTGTTGGATCACTGTCGATCGGACGTGGTCCGAATGAAGATTTGAATTGCTTATGTTATACCGTATCAGAACAACGTTTTTTCTTCAACCAAGAATGTCAAAACAGAGGACGCACGGCAAGTGCAAATTGTCTTCTGAGGTAGAAAATTCTGTGATACACTTTAATTAAGTCATAAGGAGGGTTTCGATGCACTTTTATTTGTTGGTTTCACCGATGGAAGCGTTGATCGCATCCATGTTGAATCCCCATGATTTCGGTGCATATATGGCAACCGGCTCACGAAAGACCACTGCCGAACAGCTTATATTTACTGAAGTTACAGGGGATTTCGGTTCTGATTTTGACTGGGACTATGCCCATAGGGCTTGCGTGCCCCACCCTGATGGCTCACCCAAGCACTCGGTATATCTGAGCGTGTACCGGGTGTTGGAAAGAATCCCCCTAGACAAAATCAGTAATCTTTATTTGACAACTCGTGATGGTCGTTCGCTCGAACTTGCCAAGGGAGAGCTGACTCCTCCGCTTTACTGGAAAGGGTATGCCCTGTACAAAGAACTCTGTCCGGTGACTCCTCTGGTCGCTAGCAGCCTGCCCCCGGAGCCGTTCGCACGGTATCTTGTCGATCCTACGAGTAAGATATCCGTTCCTTCAATCGTATTTGCTGACGTCAAGATCATTGATTTGGACAATATGGAGCATACGGGAAACGTTGGGGGGTTGTATGATCACGGAGGAAACGAACACTTCCGTTCATGTTTCGAAGAGGTCAAACAACAACCGGGAAAACGGTCAAAGACGATTGACAGATCATTCGGTAACAAATTCAGCTATCAGGCTATCGGACAGGGACTGTATATAGCTAATTATAAGGATGGAATAATTTTCTATCCGATGCCCCAGAGAGAGGATATCCGCCATAACCACTACGAATGGGGCCGTTCAGCTAATTTCTATTAATCCAACACCAAGATAAGGAGAACCTGACAATGATTGTGCGCTCATCGGAAATGCAACTTGAAAAGAAACAAATGCGCGGTGGAGATGGAGAATGCACGGTTCTAAACATTTTGCCTCCCAAACAAGTACCCCATGGCAGGTTGTTTTCTACCATAACAGTTGAAAAAGGTTGTTCAATAGGTGTGCACGACCATGTAAATGAAACCGAGTATTATTTCATCCTAAAAGGAGAAGGCATAGTCACCGAAGTTGATGGGGAAAAGAGAGTCGGCGAAGGTGATCTCGTAATCACAGGAGGAGGTGCGAGTCATTCAATTAGAAACGAAATGGATGAACCGCTTGTATTCATCGCCCTGATTATTTTCGATTGAGCTTGTGTACCGGTTCAAGCACCTTGATCTTGGTGTTATAGACTCTGGCATACATCACGCTTGCCATAGTAATTGAAACTACCTCGGAAATAATAAAGGTGAACCAAATAGCATCCAGTCCGCCGATGCGTGATAGCAGGTATGCGAAAGGCAATAACACACCCAACTGACGCACGATTGACAGAATCAAACTGAGAAAGCCCTTCCCCATAGCTTGGAAAGAAGATGACAAGACTATGGCGATCGCAGCTAACGGAAAGTGATAGCTTATGATTCTCAATGCCTTTATTCCTACAGCCATCATCTCATCGGTCGCGTCAAACCAACGTAACAACACCTCGGGGATCATCTGAAAGACAATAAGACCGGCCGCCATGATTCCGAAAGCCATAAACGTCGCGGTCTTCACGGCCTTCGAAATCCGTTGTGGATTACGAGCACCGTAATTGAATCCGACGATCGGGATCATCGCGATGGTGATGCCGAACACTGGCATGAAGATAAAACTCTGAAGCCTGAAATATACACCGAAGACCGAGACCGCAATCGTCGAGAATGTGATGAGGATCGTGTTCATTCCCACGGTCATCAGTGATCCGATCGATTGCATGATGATTGCAGGAAACCCGACCCGGTATATTTCTTTGATCACAGGCAACGAAGGTTTGATATTTTTCAGCTTCACCGTGACATGGTCGGTGTTTCGATGCAGGAAGAACAACCCGAGAAGCATTCCGAATGTCTGTCCTATTACCGTGGCCAAAGCGGCTCCTGCGATTCCCATTTTTGGAAATCCAAGAAGGCCGAATATCATTATTGGATCAAGGATGATATTGATAATCGCCCCTGACATCTGGGTAATCATCGGCCGGATGGTATCGCCTGTCGCCTGCATGATTCTTTCGCTTATGAATTGAGTGAAAATCCCTAAGGAAGCCATGGTGCAGATCCGTACGTAGACAACCCCCATCGTGGCGATGGAGGCATCAACGGTAAACAACTTAAAGAAAAGTGGGGAAAACAAGAAGCCAGATAGTGCAAAAAGGATCCACATCGCACCGGCTAGAAAGAGACCGTTGGTCGCAACCGATTCAGCTTCACTGCGTCTTTTCTCCCCCAAGCGACGTGAAAGCAATGAATTCACTCCGACTGAAGTACCCGCCCCCATCGCAATCATGAGTATTTGCACCGGGAAGGCCAATGAAAGTGCCGCAAGTGCTTCAGCACCGCTACGGGCAATAAAGATACTGTCTACTATATTGTAGAGGGCTTGGACCAACATGGAACTCATGGTGGGTAGTGCCATCGTGATCATTAATCTACCGATGGGGCGATAAGCCATTTTATTTTCTGTTAGGTTATTCATAGGCGATGCATACTATCATGGAGCTGTATCAAAAGACAAGATTATCAGATTCCAGATAAAATTATATCTATCATATAATGAAGGCTACCGGATCCGGTAGCCTTGCATGCGAGATCTATAATAATACTGCAACGCAGTTATTTGATTTTGACCTCGATTTTCTTCGGTTGGGTCTCAGGGACTTTAGGGAGAGTGAGCATTAAAAGGCCGTTCTTGAATTCACCGGTGATGTTATCCTCGTCAATGCCTTCGGGAAGAGTAAAGCTTCTCTCAAAATTCTGGCAGGAGCGTTCCCGGATCAAATAGTTGTATCCGTTCTTGTCTTCTTTCTTCTCTTCCTTCTGTGCCTTTGCAATCGAGGAAATCTTCAATACGTGCTTGTCAACATGGACATCAACATCCTTCTCGCAGAATCCAGGGAGCTCAGCTTCCAAGACATATGCTTTTTCATCTTCGCGGATGTCTACAGACGGTGATTTACTTGCTGGAAGACCCCAATTGTTCCACAGACTGTTAAACAAACTGTCAAAATCTCTCGCAACGTTTAACGGGCTGTTGTTCCTTGATACAATGTATTTCATAATGATACCTCCATTGAATTAATTTTCTTTTTTTCTTTCGCTTATATACATGCAACTACCGTGCCAACTTTATGATATGAATAATCTTATACCATTCTATTTCTTATATTATATAGTTTTAAATAGTAATTAACAACAACAGGAAACATCCTATGGATAGTATCAAAACCAATATAATGGGTCATTTTGTCCCACTCAAACCTTTTAGACAACTAACTTGAAGAATCTTGGCCCAAACACGCCATCGCAACTAACATGTCACATATCTATTGTGTCATATTGTCCCACATAAGTAATTATCAACCTCTTACCACCAAGAGGTGTTGACTAAACTTCCGTTCATCCTTATAGTAGGTGAAGTCGTCGCAGGGTAGAGCAGTTGGCAGCTCGTCGGGCTCATAACCCGGAGGTCGTAGGTCCGAGTCCTACCCCTGCTAAAAATTAAGTTCTTCTGGGTA
>Ga0265294_10000241_pt1 | contig 71638 bp, 93 predicted proteins | sample MunlanPumphouse3_FD_192504 | JGI IMG/M metagenome (GOLD analysis project Ga0265294, IMG submission 192504) | Groundwater microbial communities from a municipal landfill in Southern Ontario, Canada - Pumphouse #3 | ecosystem: Environmental > Aquatic > Deep subsurface > Groundwater | place...
GTATCAACATTATGTCCATGCGCTGGACTATCACAATTAAATAACGGTAAAAATAAAGGAGCAAATGCTACTCAGAATGATTGGATGTATAAAACAACAGAGTATGTTTTAGGTTCAATGAAACCACGAGTGTTGTTTGGTGAAAATGCACCAGGATTGTATAATCCAACAGGACAGCCTGTATTAGATCGTTTAGCAAAAATTGGAGAATCTCATGGATATTCAATGACTATTATTAAAACTTCTACAAAATTTCACGGTATACCCGCAAATCGTGTAAGATCATTTTATTTCTTTTGGGATTCTGAAACAGCACCAATACTAAATTGGTATAATAAAGATATGACATCTTTAAAAGATTATGTCGCTCAAGTATCATCGTTAAATGATAAAAATGAAATAATTGAACGTGAACAAGAGTTGCAACAAGATCCACTTTTCATTTGGATAAATAAAAATCATAAAGATTGGAGAACGTATGCTGAAAATAGTAAAGGTTCATTTATGGAAATGATTTTAGAATCTGAAGAAGCAGAAGACTTTATAAAATGGGTAACAACATATGATCCTGATTATGCAAAGAAAGCAATACATGCACACAAAAAAGTTAAAGCTGGTAAAGGTTTTTGGGATGGAAGTCCATTTTTACCAAGAGAAACTGCTGGAGCATTTACTGGTGCACGTATGAATGCTATTCACCCATCAGAAGATAGAATAGTTACAAATCGTGAACTTATGCATTTTATGAGTTTGCCTAATGATATGGCTATTCCATCAACAAAGGATTTAGGAAAAATATTTCAAAATGTTCCTTCAGATACAGCTGCCGATTGGACTAGAGAAGTTATAAAATATTTGAATAATGATCTCACATTTTCAGATTCAAAATTTGTTAGACAAGACAATATAAAACAACAGTTAATCATTCCAACAAATTCAAGAAAGCTGTTTTAAATAAAGATATATAAATACATTGGTGGTTCAAGACGATCAATGGCAAAATTAAAAAAAGGATTTTAACATACATAAAATTATTATGGGCGGAATTACATTCTTATATAGTGAATATAAAAAAAATCCTACAATGGTTGAAGAATTATTGTCGTCTAGAATTGAGATATCAGAGAACCTTGCAGGTTCTAGATTTTCAGTTCAACGTCAAGCAGATGGAACCTTTAAATGTTTTAAGAGAAATGATGTTGTAATATCAAATATTGATAGAACATTATCAAAATATTTTGAGAAGGCAATTTATCATTTTGAAAATTTACCTGAAGAAAGTACTATTAATATGCAAGATAACTGGAGATTCGGAATGGAATATTTTCCAAATCTACAACCTGTTACTATTTCATATGATAGATTACCATTGAATCATTTAGTTTTAACAGATATTCAAGTTAAAGATAATAAAGGAAGAACATTAGAAGTTATTTCAGATAGAGAAACTCTTGGTGAATGGGCTGATCAGTTAGAGATTGAAAAACCACCTGTATATTTTGAAGGAAAACTTACAGATACGCAGAAAGGTAAGATTTTAGATTTTCTTAATACTCCGTATGATTCTTTATTGAAACGGTTTAAAACTGAAAGTTTCACATCATTTATATTAAAACTTCTTAATCCAGAACTATCTGGATCATTTCTAAATAACAGTTTAGATAAAGATATTGATGGGTTAATTTTTAGATTTGACGGAAAGGAAGCATATAAAATTGCAGATCCTGACTATATTCACAGAAAAACTAAAAAAGAACCTGAAAAACCTTCAGATATTTATAACTTGACAGTTGTGATGTTACAGGAATATATGATGTCATTAGATTTTGATAAAATCAGATTATCAAAAACAAGTTTTTCTGAACGTTATATAGAGTTTATCTGTAAAGTATTCAATAGATTTGTGCAGACACAATTATATAGAGAAAGCTTTGAGGATATTGACTTTGAATTACCTCAATTTTTAACAAGAAGAGATGCTGAATTAAATTTTGAGTTTGTTAAAAATGAAAAAACTAGACGTCTATTAAGAGATAGTAATACAAATCAAGAATTGTTTAAAATACTTCTTGCATCTATGCGTTCTCATAAGAAAAAAGCATCTGGTTTTTTCACAAAAGAACTAATTGTACATCATAATCAATTGGTTGATAAAATTAAAGATTATATCAACGGTAATATTAAAGAATCATTCTTCTCATTTGAAGAATTTAAAAATACATTTATCAATGAGAGTGAGGATTGGGATGAGTTTGGAACTTCATTACTAGTTGAAGCAGATGAGACAACTGAACCTGTCATGAAGTATGATGACAAAATTAAAGGTGGCAAGGGTGATAAAACAGACCCTGTAGATGTTGATGAAAACCAATTAAAAGTTGGTATTGCAGTAGAGATAGAACATACTGATAATCCAGTTACAGCAGAAGAAATTGCAATAGATCATTTGACTGAAGACCCCGAATATTATACTAAATTGATATTAAGTGGAATTGTAGATGAAGAAGAAGCGATACAATTAGCTAAAGATTTATTAGGTATTGAACCTCCTAAAAACGATAAAGAATATGTAGAAGTAGAAGATAAATCAGAAAAACCTATGATTATGTCTGATAAACTTTATCTTGAAGCATTAACTAAAATATTTAAAAAACTATCGAATAAAACTGTAAAATGTAAAAAATCAAAAGATGTTTGTGTAATGAAAGGGAAATTTTTCCCATATCATAATGGACACGAAACAGCTATTGCAGATGCTGTAGATGAAACGGGTGCTAAAGTATTTCTTATTGTTACAGATGAACTTGGAACAATTAAGAAAGAAATGTTAGATTCAGTAATGTCTGAAAACCCAAATATTTGTGGATATGTTTTTGCAAATACTCGTTCAAATAAAGAGATTAATAATGCATTATCAAATTCTGATAAAAAAGGACTTAATTTTGCATATTTTTCTGGTAATAATGATCAATGTGAAGATGTTTCTATACAAAATCCAGACATTCAATGTATACCATCAACTAAACATATTAAAGTTGATTCAGTCATAAATAAAATTTTAGCAAATGATATTGCTGGATATAAGAAATTAGTTCCAAAATATTTGTATAACTATTTCTATAAAATAAAAAGTGAATTAGATGCAGTTAAAGACGTTTAATGAATTTATATTTGAATCTTTACAAAGTAATACTACAAAATTAGAAAGTGCTATTGATAACAAGTTTGTTTGTATAATTGATTACAGAGGACTTGATAAAGGAAGCATTGAAAATGGTATACGTTATATTGAACCATATGTTTTAGGAACTAACAGATTAGGTAATACAGTTTTACGTGCATGGATGATTAAAGGAGTATCTAAAACAGGAAAGGTTGATCCTTCTTTAGTGCCAGGATGGAGATTGTATAGAGTGGATAGAATTTTTTCATTGCAACAAACATTAACTGCAATTAAGCTGCCTCAGAAAGGATATAATATCGCTAGAGATGGTAAAATGAGTGAGATAATAGCATCAATTAAATTTTAAAAGTATGATAAAAACCTATTCAGAATTCCTTTTTGAATCACAGACCGAAGAACTAGTTTCATTTATTTCAGGTATAACTAGAGCATATAATAACGATGTTTATCTTGGACATTTTATAGTTGAAGAAGAAAATAGAAAATGGAAAGAAATTAGAGATAATATTCAATTAAGACAAACTATAACATTTCCAGCACAATATCAAATAAAATTTATTCAAGATGATAAAAAATATAATGTTATCATTGAGTACAATTTCTCATTTTTTGGACAGAATGAATTGGACGTGCCTGATTCCAGCTTTGATGTGGATACTGAACGTCTAGGAATTGTATTAGATAATATTGAAATAAAGAAATTAAAGATTGTATCACAGTTTTTAAATGTCGATACGTCCAATATTAATGACAGATTAAAAGAAGAACTTGTTAGATTTTTAATTAAAGTTATGTCTAATGATTATGATATATTATCTGCAAATTTACAGACATTACAGCAAGAAATATATGATTAAATGTAAAACAATGCAATAATGATAAAGAGTTTTAAAGATTGGTGCTTTTAGAGTGCAGGTCGAGTAAATCGATCTCAATTTTTATTAACCAAAGAAGAGATTGAACAATGGTTGAAAGATAATACAGAAATTGGTAATTATGTTATTAATGATGACATGACAGTTGATGTTAAGTCAATTAAAAAGATTGAAGTTAAGTTAGTGGTTACTTTGATTGCGGTTCTTGTACATCATTGACGAGCGTTGAGCATAAAGTCAGTTGGTCAATTTTAGATGACTATATTTTAGACAAAAACATTGGTGGTTCAAGACGATCAATGGCAAAATTAAAAAAAGGATTTTAGATATATAAAAAAATTAAACATAAAATTATGCCAAGCAAATCACAATCGCAAAAAAAATTGATGTTATGGGCATTAGCATGTAAAAAGGGCGATGCTAAAAATTGTCCTAAACATGTTAAAGAATTAGCAGATTCAATGACAATTAAACAATTGGAAGATTATGTAAAAACAGATTCTGAAGATCTACCACAAAAAGTTAAAGAATCATTAGAGTTAAGTTTAGAACAAATGAATGAATCTGAATTAGAAGAATTGGATAAAATAGATGAATCTAATGGTTCATTTAGTGGTGCTACACGAGTAACAGTTTCAAATGTTGAAGGCATGGGTGATGTAACACCTCCACCTCCAGGCGGAGTTGATAAAGGAAGTGGCGATGCATTTCCAAGTCTATTTACACCTAGTACATTTAAACTTCCAGGAAGTAAAAAGAGAAAAAATGAGAGACGTATCATGGATTTCGAACAATTTTTGAAACGTATAAATTATAGAACACATGATGATGATACTCAAACTGGATTAGGTAAAAATCCACCATCTAAAAATAATCCATCTAAGTAAAATAACAATAAAAATATGAAAACATTTGACGATTTTTTAAATGAAGGTAGTGGAGATTTGAGTGATAAAGTATCTAAATTCATGAAAGATGTAATTGGAGAAAATGATGAAATTTTCAAAAAATTCATGAAAAAGAATGACATGAATCCTGCAGATCTTTCTGATTTTAAAGCATCAGTGCTTAAAAAACTTAAATAGAAAATATTACATAGAGGGCTATTCATAATAGCCCTTTGTTGTGTGAACTTTTGTGTATGTCATATATAATTTTTGTCTATGAATAATTTTTGTGTATATTTTCATTATATTAAAAATGAATCCTGTCCATTTTATATTGGAATAGGGTCTTTAAAAAGACCTTATGATAAAAGACGATCTAAATTTTGGAATAATATAGTGAATAAATATGGTCAACCTATTATAAAAATAATACATGAAAACTTGTCATGGGATGATGCATGTAAATTAGAAATACAATATATTAAAAAATATGGACGTCGAGATATTGGTACAGGATGTTTAGTTAATATGACAGATGGTGGAGACGGAAGTACAGGTTATAAACATAACATTGATTTTATTAATAAAATGAAACATATTAATAGAACTAATGATTGGAAAAATAATATAAAAAAATCATTGATTGGAAAATCACATTCTGCGGAACGTATTGAGAATAATAGAAATAGTCAAATTGGGTTACATAGTGGTTATAAAAATGCAAGAAGCGTTTTTTATACATTTCTTTCACCAGAAATGGGAAAATTTGAAGTATTTGGAAATTTAAAGAAGAACATAATCTCAGAAGTGGATTTTTAAAATTATGTAATGGTAAGATTGATGAGTATAAAGGATGGAAATTAATAGACAAATATAAATAAATAAAGAAAGTATGAATACACCAAAATTAAATTATCAGTTACTATCAGGTAATGCTAAAGATCCAATACGTGGTACAATAGGTTCTTCTGGGATAGATGTGTTTTCTCCGATAGATATAATAGTACCAAAACATGGTGATGTGTTAATTCCGTTAGATATACGATTCGAAATTCCATATGGATGGGATTTGTCTGTATATAATAAATCGGGTATTTCAACCAAAAAAAAATTAATTAAAGGTGCAGAATTAATAGATTCTGATTATAGAGGAACTGTGCATATACATTTTTTCAATATGTCAGACACTGATGTTGAAATAAATAAGGGCGATAAAATAGCACAATTAGTTATGCGTGAAGTTTGGATGGGAGAATTAAATAAAGTAGATAATATAGATATAAATACTGAACGTGGTGCAGGAGGATTTGGATCAACAGGAACAAAATAATAATAATATGATAAAAATATCAAAAAACCCAATACTTAATGACTCTAGAGGAATGTTTTTTCCTCTAGACATTAAAGGTGAATGGACACAAAGCAATATTAGTGTTAGCCGTCTTTATGGAACATTTAGAGGTATGCATCACCAAACTGGTCAAACTTCACAGAGCAAAAAAATCACAGTTATAACTGGAAAAATCATAGATTTTGTAGTATCTCTTAGAGAAGACTCATTCAGTGAAGCTCAATTTTTTGAACTCCATCCTGGAGATACTATCGAAATTCCAAAAAATTATGCTCATGGATTTCTGACATTAGAAGATTATACTATGATTCAATATTTAGTAGATGCACCATATTCTCCAACTACAGAAGTAAATATTCATTGGACATCAATACCTTTAATTAAAGAAGTTATAGATGCAGAGTGCCCACACGTAATATTATCAGATAAAGATAGCAACGCAGTTTCATTGTCAAAAGAATTACACATGGAACGTACAGGTATACAATACACCTTAGACTTTTAATCATGACTAGAAAACCTTATTTGTATCAAATGATGTCACGTATAGAAGATTGGTCAGAATATGCTGAACCAAAACATAAATATATGACTGTCAATAATTCATCATGTCATATGTCTATATTTCCAGAGTTTTATACAAATATAGAATCTATTAAACAACAACTTAAGATTGAGAAAGAAGATGCTATGACATATTCTATTACTTCAATTGTTTGGGATTTGTATAAAAAGAAAGCGTTGTATGTTTTTCATGAAATAGATAAACTTCCACGTACTACTTCAGAGGATATGGCACTCTATGAAAAAGAACAACAAGAGAAAGAAGAAATAATTCGTAAACGTGAAGAAATAAAATTTCAAAATGAGAAATATGAACAACATATACGAGAGTGTAAAATGTTTATAGATCAAAAGGAAACGGAATATATTGAGTATGTTAAAGATTGTGCAGTTTTAGGTTATGATCCAAAACCGTTTTGGGAATTTGCCAGTTTTAATTGATAGTGAACAACTTTTTTATATACATAAAACTATTAAAGCAATGAACTATCAATTAATATATGATCATCTGATATTGAGTCGTAAAGAAAGAATAAAAGATCCAAATATATACTATGAAATTCATCATATTATATTGCGATCAATGGGTGGATCAAATTTACCAGATAATTTAGTATCATTAACTGCCAGAGAACATTTTATTGCATATTGGTTATTATGGAGAATTTATAGAAATAAACAGACAGCATTTGCATTCTATGCAATGTGTTCGTGGAAAAATAATAAAATTCAAGGCAAAGAACGGTCATTTTCATCCAGAGGTTACGCTGAAGCAAGAGAAGCTCTTTCTAAAGTAAAATGGACACATTCTAAAGAGACTAAATGTAAGATATCAGAGATAAAAACTGGAGTAAAACTTGGACCTATTTCGAATCATAGGTCACAAAAGTTGAAACAATATTTTATAGATAATAAATATTTGAGAATATGTGTATGTAATGTATGTGGAAATACTTTTGAGATAACAAAAAAGAGCGCTAATAAAACAATATATTGTTCTAAAAAATGTGCAAGTAGTGTAACAAATAAGAACAAACGTATTATTGAGGTTATAAACAAAACAACGTATGAAACATTTACTTTTGAATCTATTAGTAAAGCTGCTAAAGAACTAAATATTAATAGAAGTATAATTTATTCATATAAAGAACATCCTATTTATAAATTTAAAATAATATGATAGATATAGAACAGTTGAGTGACAGATTGAGAATTTCTTATTATGATGAATCTGGTCAGGTTGCATTAAAAGATATAGCAATACCAAAAGCTGAAAAATTTGCTTGGGAACCAGCAGGTTCATCTAGAGCAGATAGTAAATTTGTCAGTTGGGATAACAAACCTATTAAAAAGAAAAATTCATTCTTTCTTAATAAATTTAGAATTGAAGAATTTATGTTAGGTCTTCCTGATTATATTACAAACGAAGTGTATGATTTTCATCAACCAGAAGTTTGGTTTTGTGATATTGAGGTAGAAGTTCAGGATTCATTTCCAGACCCTGAACAAGCTGCAACACCAATAACAACTGTTGCATTAGTAAATCCTAAGAATAAAGAAGTTGTTGTTCTTGGAGTTAAAGAACTTACAAATCAAGAAGTAAATGATATTTGTAAGAAAACAAATAAATACTTTGAACAATATAATCTAAACTTCACTCTCCAGTATGTTTGTTTTAAATCTGAGGCAGAAATGTTAATGACTTTAATGGAACATTATATCAAGAAAATTCCTCTATTGACAGGCTGGAATTTCGTTGGATTTGACTGGAAATATATTGTAAATCGTTGTCGACGCGTTGGAATTGATCCAGCTAAATGTTCTATTGCAGGTAAACTTATGGGCAAGGAAGAAATTCCTTTACATAAAGTGATTGTCGATTATTTGGAACTGTATAAAAAATGGGATAGAGTTGTAAAAATTAAAGAAAACAACAAACTTGATACGGTAGCAAATCAAGTTCTTGGACTTGAAAAAATTAAATATAGTGGAACATTGATGGATTTGTATAATACAGATTTTTTCACTTATGTTTATTACAACATTGTCGATACAATCCTTGTTCATCTTATTGATGAAAAAATTAAAACGATGCAAACATTCTTAATGCTTGGAAATATTACAAGAGTTGAAGCATTAAAAGCATTTTCACCTATTTGGATGACTGAAATTGTATTGGCTCGTGAATTTTATGCAAAAGGTAAAGTTGTGGCAGAAATGAATAAAGCCACAAAAACATCAGGATTTGAAGGTGCATATGTTAAAAAGCCAGAAGTTGGTCTACATGAACATATTGCTATCTTTGACTTTGCTTCTCTATATCCATCAACAATGAGACAGTGGAATATTTCTCCTGAAATGTATAAGGGTAAAAATGTTGAGTTAAAACCTGGTTGGATTAAAACAGCATCTGGTTCAGTGTTTGACAATAATTCTGATTCAGTTATGAGAACTACATTGGAGGATTTTTATGCTCAACGTAAAGTTGCAAAGAAGAAATCATTTGATATTGAAAAGGAAATTGATGAACTTGAACACATTCTTAAAACAAAATAATGAGCATTTGGAGCGTATTTTGTTAAATATCCAATACCTACAAATCTTACGGTTGTACAACTTGATGCAGATGTTCATGCGGCAGATCATATATTAGCTATCGTAAAAGAAACGATTAGTTTAGAAGATATATAAGAAAAAGAAAATATTTTAGTATGAGAACATATTCTAATGACATTCAAAAACTATACGAAGCTATAGGATACGAAAAAATTGAAGTAGGTAAAACATATACTACTGAAAAAGGTGATAAAGTTGCTGTTAAAAATATTTATATAGATGCTACAAATGAAGATGCTGTAGTATATGCTGAGTATGAAATTGAAACAGTCACTGGAGAAAAAAGTACAGAAATTAATAGATATAATGTACTAGTAGATATTATACGCACAAAATAATTCATGTGGGCTTTTTGATCAATTTTATTATAATTTTTTTATGATTTTTTTTCGAATCGACCATGTTATAAGTCTGATATTCGTAATATCAGACTTTTTGTTGAACAATGTTTTATAAAAATACTCAAATGTGTTATCTTGTATAAAACGATTAAATTTTTTTTATTATGAATAATACTTATGATTGGGTTCTTACAGGAACCAAACCAGTAAAAGAAGGAACTGTTCTTACAGAAGATCAGATTAAAGAAATGTTAGAAGTTGCATTTAAAGAAGGAAGTAAATTTCAATTATTTTTATGCGGAGCAATGGTTGATAGAACTGGAACTTTGGAAGAAATGGAAGATGGTCTTAAATTAATAATCGCTGAGTCTGAAGATTATAAACCAGGAGACTATTGTATTATATCTTCACATGAATACGGAAGTTTGTTATTTATGCCAATTAAACCAGAAGAAACTCAATCTTTACTTACCCCACCAACAGCAGAAGCATAATGAAAGTGAAAATTTCAGCAGGAATATTATTTGTATTGAATGAAGAAAAAGTACTTCTTGTTCATGCAACTAATGCTAAATGGTGGTATCAATATGGTCCACCAAAAGGACATGTTGAAGATGGTGAATCTTTTGAAATTGCTGCTTCAAGAGAAACTAAAGAAGAAGTTGGCATAGATATTGATCCGAACCAATTAGATGAAATGATTACCATTGAGTATAAGAGCAAAAATGGTAAAAAATACAAAATTGTTAAATTATTCATCTATAAAATATCTTCTCTAGAAGAGATTGGCTTGGAGAATGACTTAATACCTTTTTCTATGTTACAGCACGAAGAAGTCGATCATGCTAAATTTATGACACTTGAAGAATGTGAAAAGAGAGTTTTACCAAGATTTTTACCTTACATTAAGAATTACATTAAATAAATTATATGAACAGTAACGGAGAAATTGTAGCATTAGACGATTTTGAACACGTATTACTTAGACCAACAATGTATGTTGGTTCAGTGGATAAATCAGAAGAAAAGATTCCAATCATTAGAAATAATAAAGTTATAGTAGAATCTAGAGATATTTCTGTTGGATTTTACAAAATGATGATTGAAATTTTGGACAATGCATTTGATGAAGCAAAACGTCTTAAAGGACAGATGCCAAAAATAGAAATTCATTTTGATTCTAAAACAAATGGTGTAACAGTAGTTGATACTGGTGGAGGATTTTTAAATGGATCAGCAGTAAATAAGAAAACTGGAGACACAAATGTTGCATCTGCGGTTACACGTCTTAGAGCAGGTACTAACTTTACTAATGACAATAAAGAAGAAAACCTTATTGGTACAAATGGAGTTGGTGCAGCATTAGTTAATATGTTGTCTGATGAATTCAGTATTACTACAATAAATTCAAAAGAATCATATACACAAGAATGGACACAGTTTGTTTCTAAAGGTCCTAAAGTAGAAAAAAAGAAAAGCGGAGTACAAACTGGAACTACTGTATTTTTTCAACCACGCAAAGACATGTTTAAACGATGTAAGTGGGATAAAGAGTATGTTCATTCGATGATGATATTTAAACAATTCTTAAAAAAGAATGATCCTATAATATCTGACTTGGAGTTTATTTGTACTTTTGATGGAGAACAACTTGATCTTGACGTTTCATTTGTACCTGAAAATAACTTTAAGATTGAAACAACTATTGGAGTTTTGTATGTGTGGGAATCATTTCCACAGTCATCTACAATATCATTTATTAATGGTGCAATATGTACAGGTATTCATCAATTAATTACAAGAGAATGGTTAAATGATGCTTTTGATTCTCCAGTTGCTCATAAGTTTTATGAATGTTTTTTCATGTTAAATCTTCCACCTAAAATTGTAAGATTCGGTGATCAAAATAAAACAAAATTCGTAATAAATAGAGGAGAAATGACTCCGATATTAGAAAAAGCATTTTTTAATAAAATAAAGAGAAGTCTCAACCGTTCAGATATTTATGAACCAATTTTAAGAAAAATTGCAGAATCTAATAAAGAAGCTGATGTTAAACAATTAAAGTCTGAAAAACGTAAACAGAAAAATAAAATTTCCGATAAGTTTTTTCCACCATCTACATCACCAGAGAATTTGTTTATTGTTGAAGGAGGATCTGCACTTGGTTCACTTATTCAAAAACGAAATCCAAAATTTGATGCAGTGTATGCATTGACAGGAAAGATTAAGAATGCAAGAAAACTTTCTGATTTAACATCAAATGGAGAGATTATTGATTTGATGAATATTTTAAATCTCGATCCTACTAATGACACAAAATGTAAATATGAAAGGATAATCATATCAACAGATGCGGATCCAGATGGTCACCACATATCATCTCTTTTAATCAATTTGTTTCACTTATGGTTCCCTAATGTTATTAGACAAGGTAGGTTATACGTCCTTAAAACACCTCTGATCTCAGTAAAAGAAAATAGTAAGATACATTATTTTTATACCAATAAAGAGTATACTACATTTGAGACATCTAAAAATGCTGTTATACGTTATCATAAAGGATTAGGATCTTTAAATAAAGAAGACTGGGAAGTTATTTTTGATAAAATGCAATTACATAAAATAGTTGAAGATTCTAGAAGTGATCATATGATGAAAGTTGCATTTGGAGTTAATGCTGGCTTGCGTAAAAAGTGGCTTCAATCATAAGATATATACAAAAAATTTATTTGTAATATGGAATCATTTGAGTTATTCTGTGAAAGTTTAAACTATAAAGAATTTGAATCAATTTTAGAATATGACACAAAAGATGTTAAACGTATAGATGACTTTTTTAAAAAGTCTGGAGGTAATATGGACAAAGTTATTAAGTTAGCTACACAAATGTCTAAAACTATTACAAATCCAACTAAAGCATTTAATCGCGGAGAAGCAGCAATTGATGTAATGAAAACTGGTGATCAACCAAATCCAGTAGCAGACATATTTTTTGCTCGCGCAAATGAATTAGGTTATGATCCAGACAAGATTCCAGTTACAGTACCAAAATCACCAAAAACAGCCGATATGGAAGAGGAAATTGAAGCTGCTAAAGAAGATGACGATGAGACACTTGCAAAAACAGCTCCAACTCCTAAAATAACTCGTGAGCCAAGTACAAAGCCCGCTAGTTTACTTCCTGTTGCTGAACAATATTCGTCAACAGCAAATCCTAAAACTGTTCCAGGACCTCATGGAGCAGGGACGCCTATTGCATATATAGGCTCACTTAATTTAGCAAACGGTAAATGTGGAAATTTTAATTTGTTTGATCTTGAACAAGGAACAGCTGAAGTATGGAAACTTAATGATGATGAACATATTATTGTTTTTAATGAAAAAACAACACCAGCAGTAGCAATAGAAACACCATGTGGATTTTTAGATGCTTTAAATAAAAGAAACTATTTATTTTATGCTGAGCTTGTGGATTATATTGATTCACAAGATATGCATGCATTAATAGATCTATATGGAGAAAAAATAAAAGCATATAAATATGAGTTTTAATATTAAATCATTCGATGAATTTATCAATGAAGATTTATCAATAGGTGTTTTTGGTGGTATAGAAGATTTTTTAAAACCACTATTTAAAAATGCAAAAGCAAATCATAAATTACTAAAAGGAATGCCAGAACTTAGTTCATGGCGAGGCACTGATGCAACTTATCCATTAGATAAAACTAAAAAGATGAGACGACTAACTCCTGCAATAAAAGATTATTATTGGCGCTCATCGAAAAAACCATTGACAGTAGACGGAGTTGAATGCGAATTATTTTGTTTATTGACTGGAACTGATGAATATGGCATGACGGTTGTTCCAGATATTTATAAAGATGATGAACTTGTACTCATATTGGAATCTGAAGAAGCTATTCCAAGAGATAGCTTAAAACTTTTATTTGAAGATCGAATAATATCAGGTTCTTTTAAGGTAGCAGATAATGCAATTACTAAAGGATCTAAGTATAGCAAAAAGACATCGACACTCACTCAACAAACTATTCAATTTTATAGTCCAACAATTACTGTTATAACATATGAAATTGATGTTAAAGATGCAGTTACTATATCTTCTACTGATATTGAAAAATTACAATCATTCCAAGATTTAATAGCATTACCATTTGTTAAATATGCATCTACACCTATACAGATAAAAAACGGGACATATGTGTTTGAATTAAATAAGAAATATATAATGCCTTTTAATATAAAAACAGGTAGGATATTTTTTAGTCAACCAAAACATGATTTTGCAGTGTATTCAACTGGATATGTTAGAAATTTATCAGGTTCGAAAGCACAACTAATGAAATTTAAATTTAATTTTGCTACTATAGATGGTTGGGATGATGCATTTAAACGAGTAGCACAAGAATATGATATAGATACACTTAAAAAAGAAGGATGGTTTGGTCATAAATCAATATTTAATCGCAATGATCAAATGAATATTTTAAGAACTGCTGCAAAAACTAATTTTGCAAATGCTACTAATGTTGAAGCTATACCACTTTCTAGAATTAAAGAATTTTTATCAGATGACTTAAAATTCACTAAAGCAGAGAGTGAAGAATTTGAAGAGTATGCAAAACATAGAGGTTTAAAATGGGCTTACATTACTCCGTTTATTGATGAAGAAACTGAGACTAGAAATAAACCTAGAATTAGAATGTCAGGCCTTAAAGGCCTTTAGGCAAAGTATTTTCTTAAACTCCATTATTTGTTATTTTTAATTATTAATTTTTAAACACTACTACTGTGGCAAAAATACAAAAAGATAGAACGGTCAAAGAGACGCGTTTTGGTATTTCTAATCATATAAATATAAATTTTAGAGACTATGCATTATATGTTTTAGAAAACAGAGGGATACCGTGTTTTTATGATGCATTAACAAATGTTCAACGTGTTTCATTAATGAATGCACCTAAGTCATTTGATAAAACTATTGGATTAATAGGTTCTTGTATTAAAGACGGGTATCACCATGGGGATGCTAGCTTAGCAAAAGCTATTAATAAATTAGCAAGACCTTTTGGTTGTGCTGAACAACTATTACTTGGTGACGGTTTTTTTGGTACGCCAGTAAATCCAGACGCATCGGCATCAAGATATACTTCTGTTAAAATTAATCCTATGATTTCTAAAATTATAGGTGAACACATGGTTCTGAATTATAAAAATGAAGAAAACCGGTGGGATTATTTGCGCACAGAAATACCAATTGGTCTATTAACTTCCGTTATTGGCGTTGCTGTAGGATATAAATCTACAATTTTACCAAGAAAAAAGGAAGAAATTGAAAAATTTTTAGATGGTAAAAAAGCAAATCTCACTCCATATTTTAAAGATTTTAGTGGTAAAGTATCATCATATAATGGATTACAAAAATCATGGCTTATTGAGAGTAGTTTAGAAATAAATGATACATATAAAACTATTCGAATAACAAATATCCCACCTTTAATGAAATATAGTAGTTTCATTAAAAAATTATCAAAGATTCAAGATTATAATATAGAGTTTGTAATTCAAAATGATAGCGCAGATGATGTTGATATAACATTGATTTATAAAAAAGGTGAAAGCTGGAATGATTTCAGAGAACGCATAGAAAAAATAACTAAAATTATTGTTACAGAAACAATGATTTTTGTTAAAGATAGTTCAGTAGTAGAATATACCGATATTGCCGATTATTTAACGGATTATAAATTACATAGAGAACATGTCAGATTAGAACAATGTGAATATGATCTTGTAGTATTTGATGAGAGATTAGAATTTTATAAAGCAAAATTGAAATACTTAAAATTCATGATCGCAAAAAAACGAACTGATGGAGAGATTGAAACATTTCTTACTCAATTTATTCAAACTATAAAAACTAAACTTGAAGGTATTCCACTAAAAGATCTTTCTCCACAAACAATAACAAAAACAGAAGAAAAGATTAAAGAAATTACCAATAACGTCAAGGAAACTACTGTATTGAATAAAACAATTCTTAAAAATATAATAGAATTAGAAAAAACAGTTGGTAAGAGTACTACAACAAAAACTAAAGCTTCAATTAATTTGATGGATGAAGACTCTGATGATATTGATGGAATTGAACGTTTTAACTCTAGATCATATGATAAAGATGAAGAAACTGAAGATGAAAATGATGAAGATGAAGATGAATAATTAAAATTGAATAAAGATGAAACAGATTAAATTAAAAATGCATTCGTTGGTGGATGTTATTACTAACTCATCTACGGTTATTTATACATACCAAGATGGATGCGAAAAACCTGCAAAAGAACTTATCAATGAAATGTTAAAGTTAACAGGTGAAACTACAAAAACAGCAGAAGATTTATTTTATTTTGGTGTATTTTTGGATGATGACAGCAGATATTTAGAGTATGCCTGTGATCATGGAATAGAAGGAGTACCATATCCTGACTATACATGGGATGATCCTAAACGTAAAGAATATGAAGCTGCAAATGATAAATGGGTTACAGATATTCAAACTTCTATTTTAAAGGGAGAAATTGAACGTCCAGATTGGTTTAATCGTGCTAGCGAAGCACCTGATTATGGTTGGGAACCAGATACAGTTCTATGGATAGAACCTAAAGAAGGAACTGATGCAAAGTATGCTGAATTTATTCAGAAAATTAGCACACTATTGAATGGTGTTTCAGCTGACGGTGGAAGAGATGGATAGTACAACTGAGGAAATATCGAAACAAATTGAAGAAGAATTTTTTAAACTTTACAATTCTGGTGGAGATATTTCCTTTTTTATTTATTTCCCATACGATATAATTCCACCAAGGGTTCAGCAAATTTTAGATACATTTTTAATGGAGAGGGCGTATGATAAATTGAGTCATACATCACAAGAAGACTTGAATATTTTAAATGTATATTCTGACGACTCATTAAATTTAATTATTGATTTAAAAGACAATGAACGTAAAAATCATTTTTTAGATGATTTAATAAATCATTTCTCTGATACTGAAGAATATGAAAAATGTGCAGCGATAAAAACATTTAAAAAATAGAACTAAAATATTCATTTGATTATAACATAAGATTATAATATTAAAAAAAATAACAATGACAAAAATTAAATTTTCATTACATACACCTGATAAATTGACTTCATATATGAAGAAATTTTCATCAATAGAAAAGAGTTTACTTTTCGAAATAGCAGGTGATAAGATAATTGCAAAAACACATACACCTGATAAATCTGTTGTAAAAATAGGATCGGTATTAGTTACTGATATTATGGATGCAGCTTCATCAAACACAATTAATGACATTAAGATTGGAATGTATGCAATTGACAATTTCATTGCAACATTTAAACATTTTGGAGATAGTGCGGTAACATTAGAAGTTGATTCATCAACAGTTGGAGCAGAAGAAATTGCAACAGAAGTAAAAGCAGTTTCCAAAAGCCTTAAAATCTCATTCCCTTGTGCAAGTTCAAGTCTTTTCAGATATATTGATCAAGCTCTCGCAACAAAATTGATAGACACAAAGGATGCATTATTTTCATTTAGAATTGATAAAGATACATTATCTAAAGTATCAGCATTATCGGGTCTTGATAATGACAGTGAAAAAATCTCAATTGTTTCTAAAAATGAACAAGCATTTTTTGAAGGAAAGAGTTTTGAATTAAATATGCCGGGTGTATCTACAGATGAAGATGGTGATATTTCTATCTTTAAATCACATTTCAGTTTTATTGACCGTGAAGATTCTGAAATCTTTGTGTTAGAGTCTAAAGTTATTATCAAATCGTTAGAATCCGACACTAGTATTATAATCGGAAAAGTAGAATAATGGAAGTATTACAATTCATATTTAGTAGTTTTTGGATATGGCTTGGATGCTGTGTATTTTTATCAATGATAATTAAAGGCATATTTTATTTCTATAATAGAATGCTTAGACATATTGCAATTATGAAGCATGGTTATCCTGAAGGTTGTAATGCTGATGGAAAATTTAATAAACCTGTGAAAAATGACAACTAAATAAATAACAACTATAAAGATAGGGAACCCTGAGTGGTTCCCTTTTTTATGTGAACTTTTCCGTCTGGTATCATTTAAATTTTAAACAAAAAACAATGAATGATTCAATTAAAAATAATATTGAAGAAATGGTTTATAATGAACCAATGTTTTCAATTCTATGTAATGTAAAATCAACTTCAAGTAAACATATTGAAGTTGATACTCCTCGTATGACATATGGCAATGGTAATATGTCAATAGAAAAATTTAGAAAAGTTATTGAGTTGACAACAAAATCAATTTCTGCATCATATACTAGACAACAGCAGGAGGCTATTGCAAAATTTGGAATTGATGTACAACATCAATTAATGTCTGTTTTATTAAATGGAGCTAGACAAACTATTTTTAAAGAAATTATTCAAAAAATGAATAATTATGGTGATATACGATATCACTCGTCGTATACATCTAAGGAGCTTAGAAAGGACAAGTTTTATAAATTTTTATATTCTAAATTCAAATTTTTATATTCATTATTTCCTATTCCAAAGGAATATAAAAAAATAATAGACTTATCCAAAGACACTAAAAATGTTGCAGAAATGCAACAAAAATTGATGCAAACAATTTTATCGGAATCACATAAGATTGCAACTTCTACACGTCTTGGACCAGCAACACATGCAATAGTTAATTGTAAACTTGCGACCATTTTATCAGATTTACAAGAATATGTACATGATACTAATGGCAAAATTTCCACAGGAGGCATTCCATGCATTACTGGAAATATTGGCGGAATTACTATTATAGTTGATCCAAATTTAAGATGGGATGATGATAGTATATTATTATTCAGACAGTCAAATAAAGATGGAAATGGAATGTTACTGTCATATAATATAGAATCAAGCGATATTAAAACTGTTGAAAATGACGTCAATGAAGGAAGAATTGTATTGTATTTAGAAAACAATATAACATTTGCAGGACATGAAGATGACGCGCCAAACTTTTATTCTAAAATTTATTTAAACACAATAAATCTAATATAATATGATAGAAATTAACGAATCAAACATCGATGACACATTAGTGTCTGATCAATTAGTAATGATCGATTTTTGGGCTGAATGGTGTGGTCCATGTAAAATGCTTACTCCCATAGTTGAAGAACTAGCTACTGAGTATAAGGATAAAGCAGTAATTACAAAATGTAATGTGGACACAAATCCAAACATTGCTACTAAGTATGCAATCAGAAACATTCCTACTGTGCTTTTCTTGCGTAATGGTGAAGTGATAGATAAAATAATAGGTGTTCAACCTAAACTAACATTCGAAGAAAAATTAAATGCTTTGCAATAATGACTGAAGATCAACAAGAAGCATTTAATACAGTTAAAAAATTGAATGATATTCTATACGAGAAATACTCAACAAGTAAAAATCTTGATATAGATTATCTTCCAATTTTTTCAATTACATTTGCCGCACATTATTTTTTTCATTAGTTTATCTATACCCGGAGCTCATGAAGGTCAGGAATTTCATATATACAGTTCAGAAAATAATGATAGGATGTATGATGAAGATACTGATAGTTATGAAAGTTTCGAAGTTTTTATTAGACGAAAACTTGATGAAATAACATACGATATTAACAAAATAAAAATTCCGAAGAAATGATAATGTCAGAAGAAACATATCTAGAGATGAAATCTCTTGTTCATCAATATGAGACTCGTATGAAGAATATAGAAGATTTGCGAAATAAAAAAATAGATGCTGTGAAAAATCAAAATTTTGAGTTGGCAGCAGATTTCAGGCAAAAAGAAAAAGATTTGATCGAGTCTACCGATAATGAACCGTATATAAAGAGTGTATCTTTAGCAGTTAAATTTACGTATAATCCAAATTATGGAGATGACAGGATTTGTGAATGTGGTCATGAATACTATAGACATTTTGACACATATGAAGATATGGAAGTTGTCGGATGTAAATATTGTGGATGTTATGGATTCGTAGAAGAACAGAACTAATACTACAATATCATATAACAATATAATATATTAATTTAAGTTTTTATAAACAGTTATTAAAAGTGATTAAAAAAATTTTGATATACAAATAAGTAAAATTGAAGGAAGATGATAAGGACATCTAAACATAACATATCATTTGCAAATCAAAACAAAACTGATTTAATTGAACTTTATACTCAGACTATAAAGATCTATTGCAAACATATGTCTTAATGCAGATTATAATGCTGCATTAAACATACTACATAGAGGAGCATATGGTCCCTCTACCACAAAAACTTAATTTATAACTTTTTATAGAAATTAGTAATTATAATAATTAACACAATAAAGTATGAATTTTGAGTGGTGTAAAATAGACCCTGAAACTTCAACAAAAGAAGAATTAGAGGTTGAAATTAAAAGACTTAGAGATTTAGCAAACACATATATGAATGCTGAACAAGCAGTAAAGATCTTTATTAACTCTGTATATGGAGCATGTGGTTCTCCGTGGTTTGCATTTTTCAATATGGATGTTGCAGAAGCAGTAACGTTACAGGGACAAGACCTTATCAAATATGCAGAACTGGTAGTTGATAGGTATTTCTTGAATTTTTGGCATAAAGATACTGAACTACATAAAAAGCTTGGTCTTACTAGAGTAGAAAAAGTTACAGGAACGATGAATGTTTATTGTGATACGGATTCATCATTTGTGAGATTTTCAGAATTATTGGATAATTGTGATTGGAAAGGTACTCCTAAAGAATTTATTTTAAAGATATATGAAGTATTTTTATCAGACTATTTACAAAAATGTTTTGACATCTATGCCAAAAAACAGGGTACTGACAATGTACAATCTTTTGAACTTGAGAAAATACTCGATTCAGGTGTTTGGTTAGCTAAAAAGAAATATGTATACAATACTGTGTGGAAAGATCCAGGTATTCATATAGATGCACTAAAAGAAATCACAGCAAAAGGTGTAGAAATTGTACAGTCATCATCTTCTCCTTATGCTAGAGCAACATTAAAAAATCTTTTAAAGTACATCTTTACTAAGAAGAGAGATTTTAATCAAGCAGAATTTATAGGTCTTCTTAAAAAATATAAAGAAGAGTTTAAACTAAAAAATCTTGAAGATATTTCTCATGCGTCTTCTATTGGAGATTATGACAAACATGTACTTCAGGATAAAGATACACTTACGATTGGAAAGGGTTGTCCAATTCATGTAAGAGGCGCTGGAATTTATAATCATACTTTGTATAATTCTAAATTTAGAAATAAATATGAAGCTATACATTCAGGTGAAAAGATCAAATATTATCATGTGAAAACAAAGGATGATGCAACAAATGTGTTTTCATATATTCCAGGGTCATTTCCTGTAGAATTTGCACCTCAGATTGATTATGATATGCAATTTAATAAAAGCATCATACAACCAATCAATCGATTTGTCGAAGCAATGGGATTTAGTCCAATAAGTTTCAATTTAGTATCATCAACACAATTATTTTAATATGATAGAATTAGATAACATACCGTATGCAAAACCATACTCTCAAAAAATGCATGAATTGTTGAGAATTATATCGAATGATTTGCATGATACGATATTGACATTACAACAATATCATGACATTATTGCTAACGATAATGTGATAATTATCAGCACTCCAAATGTATATTTTGATTTGCAGACATTTGAAGTAACATGTGCTTCAACAAGTTATGAAAATATTATTACAATATCTGTTGGACCTGATATAATGTCATTTAATAAGTTTATTGAAAAAATAAAATCTTGTGATGGAATAATGTTTATCTATCCAGTTTTTCATAAATCGGGTAGTGAATTAAGAGTTCGATATACCATCATTCCATATAAACAAATACACGATCATATTTCACGACGTATTTCACTTGATAGAATAAAAACTAATATGAATTTAAGTAATTCATATGAAGAAATTCAATCATATGTAAATTCTGATTTGTTTAAACATGATTGTGAAATTTTAAAATCGAATGTATGCCAAAAATAACAGTATACATACCTGAAGAAGAGTTAGATAGTTACTTAGTGTTAATGAATGATCCTGGTGATTATGAAGGACCACGAATACATTACAGTTTAACACCGTCAACACGAGAAGTTAGTTTAATTTTGACATTAGATGAACTTGAAATATTAAAAAATCATTAAAAACGTAAAATTATGAAAAAAATTAACACGAGAAAGTTAAATCAGTATTTTAACAGTATGTCAAATTCTCCCGAGATGAAAGGATTTGTTCAGGATGCAGTTAATCGTTATCTAGTAGATGAAACTGTAGATGTTAAAATTATCCAATTTTTGGACGATTTAGCATTACTAACCGAATAAAATAAACGTAAATTAAATGGCAAAACAAGTAAAAGAATTTTCGTTTAGTGACTTAGATAAAACACTAACGAAAGTGGATCCGTTAGGATCCGTTATGACAGAAAATTCATTCTCTAAAATTGATGATTGGATTGGAACTGGAAATTATATGCTGAATGCACAATTAGGTGGTTCTATTTTTAAAGGAGCACCGAATTCAAGAAGTATTGTATTTTCAGGTGTTTCTGGTACAGGTAAAACATTTATTGTACTAAATTCAGTGCGAGAAATGCAAAAGAAAGGTTACTATGTAATATATGGTGACTCTGAAGCTGCGGTAGATGAAACTACTATGATAAATTTTGGAATTGATCCTGCAAAGATTAGATACCAACCGTTTAAAACTGTATTACAAGTTAGACACTTTGTTGCTAATCTTACAACAACACTTAAAGAGAAAAAAGCAGCTGGATATGATGTTCCAAAGATTGGAATGGTGTTAGATTCTTTAGGTAACTTGGCAACTGAGAAAGAGGTTACAGATGCTCATTCAGGTTCTGATAAACGTGATATGACTAAGCAACAAAATCTTAAATCATTGTTTAGAGTAATTACAACAGATTTAGCGGAATTAAAAATTCCATTTTACATAACAAACCATGTATATGCATGTTTGCATGGAAATACTTTAGTTGAAACTAAAGATGGTCAAAAATACATATCAGATATTAAAGTTGGAGACTACGTCCACACAATGGATGGATTAAAGGATGTTATTAATACATTTAAGTATGATAATGCAAAAACATTAATCATTGAAACTGAACACGGAAATATTGAATGTACTCCAAACCACAAATTCATGGTTAAAATAAATAATACATTTGAATGGAAATGTGCAGAAGATCTAAAAATAGATGATGAGATTTTAAAAATAGAGAAGTTTGACAGCATAGACATGATATATAAAGAAAACCGGAAATATCATGGTTCAGAACTCATTTCTTTTAACATTGAATAGTAAATTACTAACATATTTGCATTCTAAAAATATACTTACAGATGACCAATTTGTTGATTACATTAAAAACATGAATGGAAATTCAACAGTTGGTTTATCTAAAGTATTAAAATCAACGAATTCAATGTCATATGTATTTTCATATTTCAATGAAAAAATAACATCAATGAAAGAATTAAAAAACTTTGTTGATCATGGCTATATAGAAGATTTACAAGATATTTGTATATGTGGTAATATTAAAAATGTTAATAAGAAGTATTGTTCTCATTCTTGTGCAATGAAAAACAGAGATTTGACTATTAGAGATGCTGCTGCATTAAAAAGTAAAAAAACATGGGATTCATATGATAATAATAAGAAAGAGCAAATTAAGCAGAACCGTATAAATGGTATAATAAAAAAATACGGTACAGATCATGTATGGAAAAATCCTGAGTCTATTGAAAAACGAAAAAAAACATGGCTTAAAAAATATGGAGTAGATAATCCAAATAAAAATTCTGAACAAATAAAAAAAGTTAAAAATACTAATATTGAACGATATGGATTTACATGTCCATTGAAAAATCATGAGATTAAACAGAAAAGTATGCAAACTTTATTTACAAATTTTGGTGTTGAGAATCCAATGCATGTAAAAGATATTTGTAATAAAGTAGTAAAATCATCTATACAAACATATTTAGATAAATGGGGATTTGAAAATCCATTCAATAATCCTAAATTTAAAGAATTATGGTTAGAAAAATTTGAAAAAAATATTAAAAAGTCATTTTCATATAAAGATTATGTACTACCAAGTGGTCATATAATAAAAGTACAAGGATATGAAAATTATGCTATTGATTATTTGATGAATAATTTTAATGAGAATGATTTTGTTTTTTCTTTTAAGATTAAAAGATTTCAGTATGAGTATGAAAATAAAAAAAGAACGTATATACCAGATATTTATATTAAATCTGTAAATACTATATATGAAGTTAAATCCAAATATACATTGGATAAAAATTTAGATACTACTATTTTAAAAGCAAAATCAGTTATTGATTCAGATATAAATTTTAATTTATTATTGTGTAATACAAAACAAATAAAAATATTGACATATGAAGAACTTATCGACTATAAAAGTCAAAAATATCAAAGAATCTTTTAATTCTGTATATGATATTGAAGTAAAAGATTCAAAACACTATATTTTATCAAATGGTATAGTATCTCATAATAGTGTTGGAAGTTATGTTCCATCTAACATACAATCAGGAGGTTGTTTAGTTCCTGGAACATTAGTTAGAACACCAAATGGAACTTCTAAAATAGAAGATATTAAAAAAGGTGATTATGTGATGACACTCAATGGTGAAAAAGAAGTATTAGATACCTTTACATTTAATGAAGATGATGCAAAAAAAGTATGGGAAATAGAGTTAGATAATGGTATTATTCATAGAGTATCTGAAGATCATAAATTTTTAGTTTCCACAGATTGGAAAAATCCATATTCATGGAAAAAAATATATGAATTGAAAGAAACTGATGAAATATATGCAATAAAATAAGTCCAATCAAAAAGCTCATTGCACATAGATATATAAAATAAAAAGTGCAATGAGCTATAAATGGACTAAAGATTTTAAAAATAGAGATTATGTTGAATTTAAAAATTTTTTTAAAGAACATAATAAATTATTTAACTTGAACATTAATAATGATGATAACCTAACGAATATTTCTAAAAAAATGTCTGATTTATTAATAAATGAACATTCATTTGGAATAAATCAAATATTATCAACATTTAGATCTATTGCAAAAAATTTTAGTAATAAAACACGTAGTGATGTATGTATAGAATACTATAGATTTAGAGGTTATGATGATGATTACGCATATAATCAAATTTCAGAAAGACAACGTCGCAAATCTAAATTAAGTATTGAATATTGGTTAAATAAAGGATATGATGAAATTTCTGCTAAAGAACAAGTAAGTATTTTACAATCTAAATTATCAAAAAAGAGAACACATAAGATTTTATCAGATGAAAACTATGCAAAAAGTATTTCTGCGTGGTCTATTAATTACTGGATAAAAAAGGGTCTAAGTAAAGAAGATGCTGCGGAGAAAATAAAAGAGTATAATCCGTCATGTAGAAATTTTTATGATACTAGTATTGCATACGAAAATGCTAAAAAAAGTATATCAAAACGAGTTAAAAAATTATGGGAAAATGGTGTATATGATGATAAAGTTAAAATGATTAACACTCGATATACATCAAAGCAGGAAAAATTATTTTTTAACTTGTTAATAAATGAAAAAGAAATCGATAATTTTATATATGAACCATTTGGAATAAATGTTAGATCTAATTCAGATGATTTTTATTATGTATATGATGCATATATTAAAACCAATGATGGAATTATTTTAGTAGAATATGATGGAACATATTGGCATGATATTGATAAAGATTTTAAGCGAGATGATGTTGTGTTGAATATAAGAAAAGATATTATAGGAGTTATAAGAATAAATGACTTTTATTTTTATAAATATAATCAAACTTTAAAAATAATTATAAATAGTATACAAGATGGAATTGAAAAAATTAAAAATAAAGAAACTAACAGAGTTATCTTATATGAAAGTGCATGATATTTCTGTTAAAGATGTTGAACATTATATTTTAGATGATGGAATTATTTCACATAATTCAGGAGCAATTTATAATGCATCTATCATTTTAGAATTTGCGAAAGCAGGATTGAAAGAAAATGATAAAGAAGCTGCTGAACAAGGTCAACAAAAATCTGGTATCGTTGTAACTTCTAAAGTTGTAAAAAATCGTTTTGCAAGACCTCTTCCAATCAAGTTCCATATCTCTTTTTATAAAGGTATGAATCCTTATGTTGGACTTGAAAATTATGTTTCATGGGAAACCTGTGGAATCGAGAGAGGTAAACTTATTGAGGAAATCATAGAAGAACCTGTTTTCGAGGACGATGGAGTAACACCTGTAATTTATAGAGGTAAACCTAAGGTAAACAAAGTAAATACAGGAAAAATGATATTTGAGCCTGATCCTAAAGGTAAAAAGTTTGCTGTTAAACATCTTGGAAAAGAAGTTAAAAACATCTTTACATCAGAAGTTTTTACTGATGAAGTTTTACAGCAATTGGATGATGTTATCAGACCTATTTTTGAACTTCCAAAGACAATGACAACTGATTTTGATGAGTTGGAAGAAGCAATGGGATTCGATGATGACGATGATGACGTTGATGAAATGGATGAAAGATTTATTCAAGATGAAGCTTAAATACAAATTTAAAGTCCATCAGTTGATGGACTCTTACCCTACATCGGAAGATGCACTCTTCGATATTATAAATTATTTGGAGACAATGAATAGAATTGATGAGGAGTGGTCCGATTTAGGAATCAAACCCGCCTTCCCACGGACACTAGATTTTGAAGATGTTAAACTTTTATTAGGAGAATTGGTAGAATCAAAACATCTAACGTTCCGTGCCGGAAATGGCGCAAGAAATTATTATAAACTTTTAACAAATCCGTTCTAATGCAAAGTTCTCATTTAGAAAAAATATTTTATCATTATATTGATAAACGTCCAGAAATGGATGAAGTTGTTATGGCTAGATTCTATGATAATCCAGAGATTCGTATAGCACATGACCTTAGAAAAGAGTTCAGAAAAAAATATCAAAAAGCTCCAACCGGTGGTCAATTAAAACAACTAGCAAAACTCAAAAATTTAAATGATGAATTACCTGATGCAAATATTGATGCATTATATGATGAGAACTTAGATCAATATGATTTAGAATGGTTAGATCAAACAGCAGAAGCATGGATTGAGTTTAAAAACTTAGATGCTTCTGTTATTGATCTAGTAACATATTTAAAAACTACTAAAGTATCACCGGAGAATGTTAAAGATGTTGTACAAACTGCAAAATCTTTAATTAGTGAAAGAAATAATATCGACTTTCGATTTGACGCAGGTTCTGACTTTTATGATCCAGCATCTCACGTTCAACGTATAGCAGATAGATTTTCTACTGGTTATCCATATTTAGATACAGTGTTGGGTGGTGGATATTCACCAAAAACATTATTAGCATTTGCAGGTATTCCTAAAGTTGGAAAATCAATGTTTTTGTGTAATCTTGCAGCACAAGGAGTTAGAATGGGTTACAATACAGCGTACATTTCATTAGAAATGGCTGAATCAAAAATTATAAAACGTTTGGCAACAAACTTACTTAGTATTCCTTCCGACGAATACAATATTAAATCAGAAGATCCTATTTATATTAAACAACGATTTAGTAATATTTCCACTGATGCATTATCAATACCAGGAGCTCTTAGAGTTAAAGAATTTCCAACATCGACTGCATCAGTTATAGATTTAGAAAATTGGCTTTTACGTGTAGAAGAAAATTTAGGTATTAAATTTCATATAGTTGCTGTCGATTATATCGGTATTATGAAAAACTGGAGAAATCCTAATACTGAAAATTCTTACATGAAGATCAAACAGATCGCAGAAGATTTACGTGCAATGGCAATGAGAAACAATTGGTGTATTATAACTGCATCACAGTTTAACCGCGGAGCATTTAAAACAAACGATGTTGAACTTGAACAAGTTGCAGAATCTGCAGGTCTTATACATACCGTAGATGGTTTATTTGGTATCATTCAGGATGAAATGATGTATATGAACAATGAGTATTTTCTTAAATGTTTAGCAAACCGAGAATGTGGGTTTAAAAATTCAAAAAAGAGATTTACAGTTGCATATGATTATGCAAGAATTTCAGAAGATCCGAATACTGAGATCATAAATGCAAATTAAGAAAACGATATGAATAAACTATTTGATTTTGAAGACGAAGAAGAATTTGATGATGAAGAATTTACATCCAATGGAGGCACACGAGATAAAATTTTTAACAATGATTTTAACATTGGAAATTTAGAATTTGAAAAATTTGAACATCTTCCACAAATTGACCAAACATATTCAGATAATTTACTAGGTGAATGTTATAATTCAATCGATTATGCGAGAAAACAAGCTTTAGAAGTGTTAATCGATGAATTTTTCAAAAAGACGGAATATACTGAATACTTAGAGTCAAAGAAAAAAATACCAAAACGAATTTTACCGTTAATATATGTTTCAATTGTTGAACAATTTAAAGGTGAAGAATTTACCCCATCTGAACGTTTTATTGCAATTGCTGAATATTTTGGAATACGATATGAGATGTTATATGAAAACATTCCATCGTTGATGAGAGAAGCATTGGTCAGAGAATTGGATGAAACGTATGAGATATTGAAACGTAAAGGTTTGAAAAAATTGTTTTAATATGAAGAAAAATATCAATAGAATTTTTATGATTTCTGACACTCATTTGGGTGTCAGGAATAGTTCTGTAGAATGGATGGACATCATTAGAGAATATTTCTATGATTTTTTAATTCCATTATTAAAAAAGGAAGCTAAACCAGGAGATGTGTTATTTCATTTGGGTGATCTTTTCGATTCACGACAATCATTGAATTTATTAGTCATGAATGAGGGGATGAAGATTTTTGAAGATATATCTAAAATACTTCCAGTGCATATTATATTGGGAAATCATGACATCTATAAAAAATTCAGCAATGATATAAATTCAGTAAAAATACTAAACTGGATTCCAAATATTTTTGTTGTAGAAGAACCAATGATTATTGAAACACAATCAAAAAAATTGTTTTTAATGCCATGGCGTGCAAATCATGAAGAAGAAACTGAATGTATTAAACAACATTCTGCAAATTACATGTTTTGTCATGCTGATGTTGCTGGATTAAAATTCAATAAGAAAGTTTCTGTTGAAGATGGAATTGATCTTGATGATATGAGTAAATTCGATAAAGTATTTTCAGGACATATTCATTATGCTCAAAAACGAAAAAACTTTACTATGATTGGATGTCCATATCCACTTACTCGATCTGATATGAATAATACAAAAGGTGTTATATGTTTAGATGTCAACTCGGGTGAAGAAGAATTTTTTGAGAATACCATGTCACCAAGATTCATAAGAGCAAATTTCGATAAATTGCTTAATATGGAAGAAGATGATGTGAAAAAAATGTTCAATAATAATTTTGTTGATGTACTGGTAGATCATAAATGGACACTCAACTTTCCATTCTCTACATTTTATGATGACGTAGTCGGATATCGTGTGTTAGAATTTATTCCAACAGTAAACGATGAAGATAATGAATATCTAATTGGAGGTGATGAAGAAATGGGTAAGATTGATATTGTAGAGCTATCTAATAAGTTGATTCAGAACACTTCGCATAATGATAATATAAAAGATAAATTATTAAAAGTCGTAAAAATATTACATGCCAAAGTTAATAAACTTGATGGTGGCGATAATGATGATGAATAACTATGAAGATATTAAATGTAGAATATAGAAATTTTGGGTCATATGGAAATAGAACTGTTAAGCTAAAACTTCCAGATGACCCTGGATTTTGGCTTATACAAGGGAAAAACGGTCACGGCAAATGCGTTATGCCAGACACTAAAATTAAAATTAGTGTCAATAAGACAGAGTTAGAAAAAATTAATACTTTTTTGAAAATATATAGATCAAAAAAGGGATTAAATGGCAATGGAAAACTGGAGTAGAATATGTCCGGAATGTGGAGATACTATCATATATAAGAATAAATATAAAATGAATTCTGATAGTAAAAAAGGCATTCTTTGTAAATTATGTAGAAAAAAATATAGAAAAAAAACATATTCATGTTTTAATAAACTTCATTGGATAGATAAAGGGTATTCTGAAAAAGATGCTATAAAAAAGGTATTTGAAATACAATCTAAAATTTCAAAAAAACGAAAACCAGAAACACGTACTGGCAAAAATTCACCCTTTAAAAAGGAAACATGGATTGCAAAGGGATATTCTGAAGAAGAAGCAATAAAAAAATCAAGAAGCTTTAATAAACTTAATAAAGAGTATTGGATTGCAAAGGGATATTCTGAAGAAGAAGCAATAAAAAATATTTCATTATTTCAACAATCGTTGGCTAAAAGGAAAAAAAAGAATGACGATATTCTACCAAATCAATATAAATATTGGATAAAGAAAGGATATTCTGAAGAAGAAGCAAAAGCAAAAGTCTGTGAACGTCAATCTACATTTACATTAGAAAAATGTAAACAAAAATATGGTATAGAAAAAGGAACAATAATTTTTAATGAAAGACAACGTAAATGGAAACAGAAAATTTTCAATAAATACGGTTCAATTGCTAAATCTACATCTAGTTATAATATTATGATTGCTGAAACATTGATGATAGAATATCCTAATATTTTATTTGGAAAAGATGAAAAATTCATATATGATAATGTTAATGAAAGAGTATATAAATATGATATATGTGATCCTATTTCTAAAAAATAATAGAAATAAATGGAGATTTTTGGCACATGAATCCACATAAATATTCATGTACAGATATAAATCCAGTAACAAAAAATATGGCTATCGATATATGGAATTTTGATAAAATTAAAATTCAATGTGCAATAGATCATAATTATACCGTATTAGTTATATGGGAATCTGATATAGTTAATAATAAAGATAAAATATTAGAAAAATGCAAGAATTTTTTGAAATAGAATGTACACTTGAAGAGTTATATGAATATAATAAACATACTAATTCTATATATGATAATAAAATATATGTTAGTACAAAATTTGGAAAAAAATGTATAGAAAATATTGCATATACTGCATATAATGAACCTACTTTATCAATAAGAACAGAAACAGAAAAAAATATAAAAGTTTCTAATAATCATATTTTATATGATGTTAATGGTATTGAAATTAAATCAAAAGATTTAGAAATTGGAAATTATATAGAAACTACAGATGGATATGAATTAATAACATATATAGAATCGATTGGTAATTACGATTTAATGGATATACAAGTAGACGATGTTCATGAATATTACGCTAATGGTATTCGTTCACACAACTCAACAATATCTGATGTTATTAAATTTGCTATTTATGGAAGATTGGAGAAAAAGAAACTTCGCGATCTTGCAAACCGTTTAAATAAAAATGCATATGTTCATATAGATATGATTACCAAAAAAGGTAAACTTACTATTGAACGAGGTATAGAACCAAGCATATTTGATGTTTGGATAAACGATGTAAAATTCGATAAAGCCGGAAAGAAATCTGTTCAAGATTATTTAGAAGAAGAAATTTTAGAGATGCCATTTTATGTATTTTCTAATACACTTTCACTTTCAATAAATGATTTTAAGAGTTTTTTGACCATGAATAATCACGATAAGAAAACTATCATTGATAAAATATTTGGCTTACAAATGTTAAATCAAATGAGAGAACTTATCAAAGGTCAGATCAAAAAGCTTAAAAGTAATATGGATGCTATTGATTCTAGCATCTCTGCATTTGAACATAGTTTAACTACATCAACCACCGAATTAGAAACACTAGAAGAACAAATTAAACAGGATAAATCTGATAAAATAGTAAAGTTAAATGAACAAAAACTAATTTATGAAGATGGTTTAAGAAAGTGTTTATCCAATTTAGAAAAAATAGAAGCAAAATATACAGAGATTAGAAAATCAAAAGTATCTGTACAAAATTCTATTTCAGATGATAGAAGAAATAAAGCTATTGCACAAGAGAAAATCGATCTATATAAAAACTCAAAATGTCCTGTTTGTGAATCTGATCTTGATACAGATTTTCATACAACTATTTTAAAAGAGTATCAAAATGCGTCTATAGAACTTGATGAATCTATGGCTGCTAAAACAGAAACTCTAAATAAGTTAAATGAAAATCTTAAGAAATTAGAAAGTCTTAAAACTGATACAGAACGAAATAGAGGCTCTATTAGATCTAAATTAAATTTAACTCAAAGAGAAATTGACGAGTCTAGTGAAACAATAGATGACAAACAATTAGGCTCATTGCGTAAGATAATTAAAGATGCTAAAACAAACATCGATACAAATAAGAAAGCACATGTAAATACTCAAAAAGAAGTATCTTTCTATGGAATCTTGGATGAAATACTTGGAGATAAAGGAGTAAAACAACTCGCAATTAAAACAATTGTTCCACCATTAAATGTGGAAATTGGACGAATTGTAAAACATCTTGGTGTAGATCATAAAATTATTTTTAATGAAGAGTTTGATGCAAAAATAACTCACTTTGGAATTGAAGTTAGTCCAGAAACACTTAGTACAGGTGAAATGAAAAAGGTCGATTTTGCAGTTTTACTTGCTGTTATAAAAATGATGAAGATAAAATATCCATATTTGAATTTGTTATTTTTAGATGAAATATTTTCAAGTATTGATGGTGATGGACAGTATTATATTCTAAAGATATTAAGAGAAAGTGTTAAAGATTATGGACTGAATATATTCGTTATCAGCCACTATCCGTTATCATATTCCGAGTTTGATTATAAAATAGAAGTAACAAAAGCGAATGGCTTTTCGCAAATGGAAATAAAAACCGTAGAATAATGGCAAATATTGAAAAATAGTATATTGAACAATGAAGAGTTAATAGATAAGAGAATAAAAATTTAATCGCGGATTTAGAGATTAGACAAATTAAATCAAAAGTAATAGATAGATCAACACTAATGCAGTTTACAATAGAAGACATAAAAGACAAAGATCGATTAGAACAAATGATTAAAAAGGAAGCTCTTTCTATTTTTAATTCAAAAAAAGCTAATGAAGCAAGAAGTTTAGACGATATTGAGTTTACTGTGCGTCAAGGTAAAATTGCTGAATTGTATTTGATAGAAAATTGTGGGTACAAAGAAGCAGATAAAAGATGGCATGATTTGATAGATTCTCGAGGAAACTATATTGAAGTAAAAGCATACACTTTTAACGGAAGAGTTTTGGCTAAAAACACTCCTTTTGTGCAAAGAGATTTACATCGGTTAAGGAACGCAACTTGGAATGATTCTAAATGGTATATTTTGTTTAGATATGAAGATGGAATATATACATTGTTAGAAAAAATCCAAATTTAATAGATGAAGAAGAAACAGAGTGCAGAAGAACTTCGTGAAAGACAGCGAAAATATTACGAAAAGAATAGAGAAAAGTGGAACAAATACCAAAGGGAGTATAAAAAGAAAAGGTATGAAGAAGATTTAGAATATCGAGAAAAGACAAAGACATACCAGAAAAATTATATGAAAAACATATAATAAAAAAGCAACAACACAGATGAGATTTAATGAACTAAATGATTCTGATATAGAATACATCAGAAAGATCTATTTTGATACTTCTATTAAGTGGGAAGATCGAATGACTCAATTGGCTACATTTATTGGAAAGAGTAGAAGAACTGTTTCTAATTGGTTAAAACAATTGAATATGACAGAAACATCCGAAGTTAAATCGGAACAATTTGAAGAAGCTAAATCAAAACAGTTAGATAAAACAAAAAAACGTTTTATCATAACATGGGCTCAAAACAATACTCCAGTACACAAGAAATTTTTAGCCAATATTGAAGCATATGCAGATTTTATTAATGCTGAAATTTCAGTAATTGCTGGAAGATATCGTAATCCAACTTCTTTAGTTCAATCTAGATCAATTAAAGAATCGTGGAAAGATGAATTACTTCCATATTTAGATGCAAATAGACATTACATTCATAAGTTTGTTTCTATTATGGCAGATATCAAAATACAGCCTACTGCTACAAATCCAATGACAGGACTACGAGGAATGAGTGGTTTAAATTCATGTATTATTGGTTCACCTAAAGTACACATGGAAGTTGTTCCAGTTTTGGATAGTTCTAGACCAAAAATAATGATGACTACAGGAGCAGTTACAAATAAAAATTATACAGACTCTACATCTGGTAAAAAGGGAGAATTTCACCATACATTTGGATTTGTTATTGTTGAAATTGATGGTGATGACAGATTTTATGCTCGCCAAATAACTGCAAATACAAATGGAGATTTTACTGATTTATTTTATAAAGTAAAAGATAGACAAATCATTCCAAATAATAAGATTGAAGCAATTATTTTAGGTGATGTACATGTTGGTGATACTGATCCAGTAGTACTTCGAACTACAAAGGAATTAATGTCAAAATTAAAACCTAAATATACAGTGCTCCATGATTTATTTAACGGTTCATCTATTAATCATCATGAAGCAGATAATCCCATTATTCAATATCGTAAAGAGATAACAAATGCGAATTCTTTAAAGACTGAAATTGATAATATGTTGGAATGGATTGATTCTATGAAACAATATAATTTAGTAGTAGTTAGAAGTAATCATGATGATTTTCTTGATAGATGGATTTTAAAAGCAGATTGGAAAAAAGATGTGAAGAATTCATTAGAATACATGACATACACTAAATTACTTTTAGAAAATAAAGCACCAAAAGGACTTATTCCATACATTATTGATCAGAAATTTCCAGACGTTAAGACATTGGGAATTGATGAAAGTTTTAAAGTTAAAAATTGGGAACTTGGTGCACATGGCGATTTGGGTTCTAATGGAAGTCGTAGTTCAATTCTTCAATATAGACAATTAAGTAGCAAAATTATTGTTGGACATTATCATTCTCCACAACGTAAAGATGGTGCACTTTCAGTAGGAACATCTACAAAATTACGTATTGGTTACAATAAAGGTGCAAGTAGTTGGATGAACTCTCATGTTATCATACATGAAGACGGAAAAGCACAACATATAAACATTATCGATGGAAAATATACTACATTAGATGTCATCTAAACATCAAATATAACAGATATATAAACATGGCATTTAATCACAAGTATAATTCAGATGATGTAATAATTAGAGCAGCTATTGTTGGTCTAGTTAAAGAACTGAATAATAAGATAAATTTTGAAAATGTATGGGATGATGATACGCGTGAAACTGTACAAGTCCCATTTTATTATTCAATGTCAGGAGATGAACGTTTCTTACAAGACGCATATGACAATTGGAATGATTGTTATCCTGATTTCATAGAAGGAAACACTGATCCTATTCCAAGAGGTCATATTCAATTAAATGGTGTTTCTATTGCGAGTGCAGAACTTACTAGCAGATATGTTAGAGGATATTATACAAAAGAAATTGATGGTGAGTTAAAACGGTTTAATTCGTATATAAATTCTATTCCACTTTCAATAGGTTTTACTTCTGAAATTTTATGTGATACGAGTATAGATTCATTTAAAATTGCCCAATCATTAATCCAGGAATTGTATAGAACATTAGTATTCAATGTTAATTTTAAAGGATTTAGAGTACCTACACAAGCAGGATTCCCTGATAACTACAATATTGAAAAACTTTTTGAATTTACTTATGGAAATGAAGAACGTATAAAATTAACATTTGATATAGAGTTAATGACATACTTACCTATTCCAGATCAAAAACAAGAGTTTTTTGCTGGAAATAGAATTGAACATTTTAGAACTACTATCAATAATGAATCATCAATAATTGGACCTACAGCAGGTTTAACTGCACCTCCAGGCATCATCGGCATTTAAACTTTCAAAGAATTGTTGATTCAAACATAGATATATAAGAAAAATTAAACTTAATTAACATGTTAAATTTAAAAAAGAGAATAAAATTTTTACAAGAAAATACTTCTTCTATTGAAGCTAAAGAAGTTTGTAAAGAAGTTTCTGAAAACTTTTTAAACATTTCAGATGCGCAACTATCAGAAGTTCTATTAGAAAAATTAGAAAAAATAGAAGATTCAGATAAATATGTTGAGAAGTTCATCATGGTAACTAAAAAAGTTAATGATGTGACTAACATTGGAATAACAGAAGGATTAAAATCATTAGGTGGATGTAAATATTTAGCTGTTGAAGATGTTAAAGAATCTACAATCAAACATCCAGCTCTTTCATACACTTTAAGCAAAATAGAAGCTGCGATAGTTATGGAGAAAACTCCAGAATACATGTTAGTTGATTCAATGTTGGAAGCTATTAAACCTTTCACTTGGGACCCTGCAGTTGGAAAAATCTTTACTTCTATTAAAGAAAAAGCTGAATCTTTACATGAAAGTATTATTGTTGCAAGAAACATCTATACTATGAGTAGAATGAAAGGTTCATTTATATATGAAGGAATTGTTGCAAAATTGGAAGAACACTTTGTTAATCCAACCAAAGCATCAAGAAGTAATATTATTTCAGATCTTTCAAAATTGAATTTCACAAAAGAATCTAAATTACTTGCTGAAAGCTTGAAGAAAATTCATGCTGCTGAAGGTGGAATCCAATTAATTGCAGAAAATGGAAAATGTGAACTTAGTTCAGTATACTCTCCAGTTGTATTACATGAAGGCAAAGAAATAATTTATGTCAAAGGTAATTTTTATGCAAAAGAAGGAGATAAAGTTTCACAAGTAGTTGAAACTAAAACATTACCAGCAGAATTCTTAGAATTATGTAGAATTGTTTCTTCCCCAAATGTTATAATTAAAGAAGGCAAAATATCGTTCTTTGTTGATAAAAATAAAGTTGAAATATCAGAAAATGATAACGTTGTAAATGTTTTATTTAATGGTAGCAAAGTTCCTACTACTGATATTGCTAAACACATGGTTTCAGCAGGTTTCTTTAGAATGAATGAAGCACAAGTTGCATATGATGTTCAAAAAATTACCGAATCTTTTAGAAACATTTATGAAATCGATTTTGCTAAAATGATTTCTTCTAGAGTTTATGAAGGAAATTATGTAACAATAATGAAAACTGATGATAATATCAGTATAGCAAAAATTGATGAATCACAAAGATCAAATGAATTTTTCACAAACTTAAATGCATCACAGGCTCGTAAAATCGTATTAGAATATCTTGGGTATGACATTAAAGAATCATTACAAGAATATTTAGAAAAAGATGAAAAAGAAGTATTAGCATTAAATGTTGAAAAAGTTGAAATTTCTAAAAACATTGAAATTGTTGAAGCACAAGTTGCTAAAATTGAAGATGCTGAAAGGGATGTAGTAATTAGAGATAACAATGAAATAAAAGAACTTAAACAAGTTCTTAAAGATGAATTATCAGGTCTTAAAGATCAGTATAGAGATATTATCAAAAAGATCAGAACATTTGAAAGTACTTCATCGGAAGCTGGATATGAGGCTAATGAACAAGTTAAAATTATTGAAACTGGAGAATTGGCAACAATTTCATCAATAAATTCATCTAGAAATTCAGTTGTAGTAGTAACATCTAGTGGTAAATCAATTGAAATGCCAACAAATAAAATATGTTCAATTGAAGATGACATCGAAATAGCAACTAAAGATTCCGACAAAAAAAAACAATAGTTGAAAGTAAAGATGAACCTGAATTAACAAACGTTAATCCAGAGTACGTTAAAGCAATTATTTCAAAAGATTCTGATGAAGCATTAGCTGGCATGGAAGTAGAAGTTAATGCTGAAGAATTTGCATCAAAAGGAGAAAATGATCTTATATCTGTTAAAATAAAAGGTCGGGATGAACCAGTTTTAATCGAAAAGAGATTTATTAGTGTTGATATTCTTAGTAAAGATGACGATAAATCAACACAATTAAATGATGAAGAAGAAGGTTTAGAAGAAGGTTTAGAAGAATTAGTAATTAAAAATGAAGATCCATCAAGTTTAGAAGATATTGAAGCAAAACAACCTGAAAAAAGGCTACAATGGATTATAAAAATTGAAGGAAAATTAGAAAAAGCTATTAGTAATTTGACCGATGTTAAAGAAGAATTTGAAGAAGCAGCAAAATCTACAGATATTATTGAAGCAGTTATAAATTCAGTAAAAGGTTTATTAGATTCAGTAAAAACTAAAGACTAACATATTTATTTACTTATCGAAAAAGGTTTGAGATTTTCTTGAACCTTTTTCTTGTTTAGATATAATAGTAAAATAACCACTCATAGAATGGCTAAATATGTTAGTAATAAAGAATTACTTAAAGAAATTATTGAATCTAAAGAGCAAAGAGAATTAACTCCAAGAGCTATTGAGTTACTGTCAAAAATGATAGAAGAAATTTCTAAAGTTTTTAAATATAGAGCAGAAGAAGATAGAGTAGATTGTCAAGCATTTGCAATGGAAGATGTTATAAAATATTGGGATAGATTCAACCCTGAAAAATCATCAAACGCATTTTCTTATTTCACACAACTCATCAAAAACGGTTCAGCAAAAGGATGGAGACGTTTATATCCAATAAAATCATCAATGATGATCTCACTTTCAGGAGAACATGGAATATATAATATATGAAAAGAAGATTAAACATAAAAGATTTAGCTCCTAGAAAAGATAGTCCATATCAACAAGGATATTATAAGTTGATAAATCCAGTTAAATATTATGGCGATCCTACAAAAATTATATTTAGAAGTAGTTGGGAAAAACGATTTGCATTATATTGTGATGTAAATGATCGAGTGCTTGCATGGTCATCTGAACCATTTGAAATTCAATACCTTCACCCTATAGATAACGTAATGAAACCATATAACATAGATTTTTATGTTAAATTAGATATAGGTGAAGGTTCTTATGCTGAATATATTGTCGAAGTAAAACCAGAAAAGCAATTAAAAAAACCTAATAAACCAGTTGGAAGAATGACTGAGAAAAAAATATTGGGTTATAATGCAGCATTAAAAACATTTTTGATTAACGCTTCAAAATTTGCCGCTGCAAAATCATATGCAGAAGGTAGAGGATGGCAATTTATAATTGCAACAGAAAAATTTATAATGTAATGAAACCATCCAAAGTTTGGCAAGAAAATAGATTCAGAATAGATTTACGTCAAGAAACACGTAAATTTGAAAAGAGATTTAAACTTAAATCTAAATCAGTCATTGAACCTGGAAAAGTGTACGCAATGAGATACTTACCAGATAATAATATTATAACTGATAAATTTCACATCACTCCTGTAATTTTAGCACTTGGACATTATGTTAATGATGGTCGTATATATGTGAAAGGAATAAACATATTTTATCTTAGCACACAACATGCTTTAAATGTGCTTGAGGACGCCTTTTTATCAATTACCAAGAAACCTATTACAAGAAATTTACACATTAATACAATTCATGATAAATATATAAACACGTTAGATTATAATTATAAGAATTTTGATGTTGACAGAATAGTTTCATATTCTGAAATTGAACCTGAGATTTGGGGCCTTATTCCTCTTTTACATAAAAATCTTTTCGGGAACTTTAACATAGAAGCACTTATAAAAGATTATAAAAAAGAAAATAAAGTGGTAAAAAAACAACCTCGAAAAATAAAAAAAGAAACTAAATCAGAAACCAAAGGAGAAACTGTATCTGAAGTAATAACTAATGAACAACCTTTGACGATGAGAGAAGTTTTTGAAGATTAATATGGCAGGATTTATAGACAGATTTTCAAATAATGAAAATAAACTTTCGATGTCTAGTGCACTTAGACGACTATCATCACTTGGAATGAAAATAGATGACATGGTCATCAAACAATCTAGAGCAATTGGTGTAACTGAAGCTCAGCTTGGTGGACAAGATGTTTCTTCTAAAGATTTAATGTATGCATTAGCATTAGCAGATACATCACAAAAGAAATATATTCCAATTTTCGATAAAGATTATCCAACACGTAGAGATTTTTTACGTAAATTTGCTCTTAATGCAGAAATTGATTGGATGATAACAACAGTTTCAGATGAAGCTATTTGTTATGATGACACTAATTATTTTTGTTATCCAAGTGTATCTCAATTAGATCTTAAAAAAGATATTGCTGAAGATCTTGATAGATATTTTAAGCAAATTTATAACAGATTTAATTTTGCAGATGATTTAACAGCATGGCAGTATTTCAGACAATTTTTGATTGATGGTGTACTTGCATTTGAAATTGTGTATGATGCAAAAGGAGATAATGTAATTGGTTTTAAAGAATTAGATCCTGCGAAAATGCAATCTGATGTTAAAAATGAAAATGGAATATTTAAAAAGGTTTGGTATTTATATCCAAATGAACCTTCGATGACAAGAATGCTATATGACACGCAAGTTATTTATTTGTCATATGCTAGAGGTAATTTGCCATCTAGAATATCATACGTTGAACCATTAGTTAGATCATTTAATTTATTGAGAATTGTTGAAAATGCTCAAGTAATGTGGATGTTAATGAACTCTACATGGAGATTAAAAATGGTTGTACCAGTTGGTTCTAAATCACCACAAAAAGCAAGAGAATCTCTTGGAGAGATGATGGCATTATATAAAGAAGATGTTAGAATTGACCCAACGTCTGGAGAATTGAGTGTTGGTGGTCAACCAACAATGCAATATTATAAAAACTACTTATTTCCATCTAAAAATGGAGAACATGTAGATATCGAAACACTTCAAGGTTCTGGACCTGAAATTAGTGAAAGTTCATTAATTGAATACTTCAAAGATAAATTAAAAGAAGATTCTAAAATTCCATTATTACGTTTCGATAAACCTACAAATGGTGGTCAATTAACTGGAACAGCTGCATCTGGTGTAGATCGTGAAGAAATTAGATTCCACAAATTTATATCTAGACTTAGATCAGCATTTCAAGAAATACTTATTAAACCATTATGGGTACAAATGTGTCTAAAACATCCTCAATTAGAATCGGATGAAATGTTTAGATCTTCATTAGGTTTGTCATTCATACAAGATAATATATTTGAAGAAATACGTCGTCAAGAAATATTAACTAAACGAACCGAATTGATTAGTGCTTTACAACAAATACAAGAAGGAGATCAACCATATTTTAATACAAATTGGTTAGTTAGAACATACTTAAAATTAGATCCTACTGAAATCGAAAATAATAAAAAGGCAAAAGAAAAATTTGCAAAAGAACAGGCTGCTAAAGAAGCCGGTGAAGGTGGAGAAGAAGACGCAGGTGAAGGTGGAGAAGAAGGTGGCGGATTAGGATTCTAAAAACTTCTAAATAAAAAGATATATAAGTAAATAAAAAATAATTTTGTATTATGGATATTAAGTCTTTCGAAGGATTTTTAAATGAATATTATAATCCTGAAACTGGGAATGAAATTGTTCCTGGTAAATATGCACATTTAAATGCTCAATCAGAAAAAAAAGGTGTTGTTGTATATAAAGGTTCAAACTTAACTAAACCTGAAGATACATTTTCTTCAGCTACATTTCCCAAAGCAGCAGCAGAATGGCTTCATGATGGTGTAACTATGATTGCGATAACAGGGTTTGAACATTCATGGTTTAAAAAATATGATCCAATAAATAGAGCAAATATAAATCCAAAATATCAATCAGAGTTAAATGGTACTTGGGGAGATACTTCTTTACCACTTTTTACAGATGACCATCCTGATTATGAAGAAGTAAATTTCGATATTTATAAAGCTGAACCTAACACAATTGTAAATACAAGAGAAACTAAAAATGGAAAAGAAACACTATCTGGTGCTATCTTTTTAAGAGATAAAGATGGAAATGAATTTGCTATTCACTCACACATGTTAGATGATGTAATTAAAGGAGGCTCTATTGAAGATGATGTAATTCCTGGTTCAACTTATATGATTGATAAAATGAGAGGAACTATTGTTAATTACATTAAAATGCCAGGAGAAAAAGAAGGTGTAATTGTTGTTAAACTTCAAAATGCTGCAAGAGTTAGATATTCACTTGCTGAATTTAGAGCAGCAAAGTTCCATAAACTTGATGAATCTGAAGAATCAGAAGAAGGATTAGAAGAACTGACTGAAGCAAAAGCAACTGTTCCAAGAGATGTTAATAAAGGTATCACAAAAGATCTTGGAAAAAAAAGATAATTGAAGCTCAAAAATTAACAGAAGAATTAGAAAAAATTCAAAAAGAATTTGAAGAGAAAATTGAGCCAATAAGAAATACTTTAAATAAAAGCAATAAAGAAGTTATTGACTTAATGAGAGAAATTGATGCAACACAATTAGTTGTTAAAAAGGTACTTGTTAAACTTGAACAGAAAAAAAGAAAGGAGGTGTCTTCGTGGTGGACTAAATTTACCGGAGCAGCGGAAGACTTTATTGAAACTGCAGATACATTAAAAACTGTAGTTGAAGCAGCATAAAAATAAAAATAAAAATAAAAAAAACTATGACAAAAATTAAGAATTTTTCAGATTATATGGATATGATTAATGAATCAATAGAATCAGATCCTAAAAAGTATACCATTGCAGTGGATATTGTTGCAGACATAAAAAATGGTAAATTAGTAACTGCCGATGGAGAAGGACCTGCTGGTTATATCGAAAATCTTATAGCAGGACTTGACTATGATATTCTTGAAGAAGTGGGTTCTGGTGGTGGTTGGCCACACGTAGAATTTACTGGAACTAAAGCAGAATTATTACCTTTATTAAAAGGATTGGCTGCAGATCCAGATGTTGATGTTGAAAAAGAACTTGATGCATGGGATGGTAGTCATGAAGGATTATTAGAAATAATTGGATAAATATGATCTGGGTGAATCTGCGCAATATACAAAGCAGATTCACACATAAAATAAAAAAATATATGATGATTAAATCTTTTGAAGAATGGAATGAACTTAATGAAGCTGCAAAGTATCATTTTGATTTTGAACATACAACATATACTATACATCAATCAAAATCTGATCCATCTAAATTTGGAATTAAAAAAGATGGAAAATGGAGTATAACTGCTAGAGGTAGAATGTTCGATCCTAAGAAATATGACATGAAACCAAAAGAGTTTCTTGCATATATTCAAAGAGGTATTAAACATTTTAATATTATTGGAACAGTTGATCGTAAATCAGTATTTGAAAGTGAATGGAGACCATTGTTTAAGTATGAACTAAAACATAATACTACATTCAATAAGAAAAATATCATTCTAAAACTTCATTGTGGTAAACGTAATGCTTGGTATAATATACAAAAAGCAAAAGAAAAAGTCAATGAAAATGAACAAGACATTGAGTTTACTGATGATGAAAAAGTATATGAAACTGATTTCGGTATTGTTACGCAGATAAACGATCCTGGATTATACGACGAAACATATCAAGTGTGGTCTAAATGGGATGATGGCCAACTAGAATTTGAAGGTGGAACCGATGATTTAGAAGAAGCTAAAGAAATGGCCGATTCATTTACAAATGAAAGTGTAACATTGGAAGATACAGATACTTTATTTGAGTCCGATGGTCTATATGGATTTGAAGCATAAAAAGTTGGATACGTAAAATAAAACAAAATTAGTATGGAAAAAAGAATATCTACATACGACGAATTTGTTAATGAAATACTTTCAGCTATTCCAAACAAACAAACATCACAATCTGATGAAGAGATTCTTAGAGCGGCAATACTAGCAGAACTTGATGCTATTAATGTATATACACAAATGGCTGAAGTTGCAAAAAAATCCTAAACTTAAAGAAACGCTTTTAGATATTGCTAGAGAAGAAAAAACTCACATTGGAGAATTTGAAGAATTATTGAAACAATTAGATCCTGAGTATGTTAAAGAATTAGATAACGGCAAGAAAGAAGTTGAAGCTGGCAAACATGAAAATCAGGAATAATTTACTCATCGCCAAAATGACGAAGGAGATAGCTTAGAGACAACACGTTCTCATCAATCGCATTGCTTAAAGTTGCGTACCCTACCTACGATGTAGGGTTTTTTATGTGAACTAATCTCACTGTGTCATATAAATTACATGGAAATTAATACAGAGCGAATGTTGGACCAGTATGTTCTAGAGACATATGGAGAAAATTTTAAATTTCGTCCACAACAAAAAGAAGTTATAATCGACATCATTAATTCATTTTATGATGCAGAGTGTGATTTATATTTATTAGATGCACCAACTGGTAGTGGTAAATCTATAATTGCTATGATAGTTGCAGGATTTTTATCACATCAAAAAATGGAAGGATATATTTTAGCATCTGACCTTGCACTTCAACAACAATATGAAAAAGATTTTTCTCGATATAAATTGGATTGGGGCTCTATAAAAGGAGTTGATAATTATTGGTGTGTAGCAAATAGTGAGCGATTTAGTTTAGGAGAATGTAGACTTAAAAATGTATCATATGAAAAGGCTGAGGATCTGGTATGTTTTCATGATTGTGGATATTTACAAAACAGAAGAAAGGCAATTCGTTCTTCCGTTTCATTATTGAATTATAGTTTTTGGTTAATACAACGAAATTATCTTGAACCAAAAATGATTGAATCAGGGAAAGCAATTCCATTTCAAAAAAGAGATTTTACAATATGTGATGAGGCACACAAAGTTGTAGATATTGTACAAAATCATTTTAGTCCACGTGTAGATGGTAAAGCTCTCGATAAATTAGACAATCTTAGAAAATGTATAAAGCGTTGTGGAATAAAAACTCCAACATCATCTTCTGTTAGAGTACGTACAGTAATCAATAATTTATTTAAGGAAGATGATCAGGAACGTTTATATGCCTTATTAAAAGAATTTGAAATTCAACTGTTAGAATTTGTTAGTTGCACTAAAGCAATAAAAGAATATGTATCAAAAGAATTTCCTGGAAGCATACCTGTTCCTGGAGATTGGAGATACGCATTAGGTCTTTCTGATTGGGTTAAAGATATGCATTGTAAATTTGAAGATTATAATCATATCATTTCTCAAACAAGTACAGAATACATAATTAAAAATCCTAATCAAGATCAAGTAATTTTTAATTGTTTAGATGAATCATATATGATGAATCGACATTTTCATGAACAATCAGGCTTTAAATTATTGATGACTGCTACAATGGGAGATGCAAAAACATTTTTAGATACTATTGCTGCTAAAAATGCAAAGTATTTTAGAATGGATAACACATTTGATTTTTCAAATTCTCCAATTTATTATTATCCTAAAAAACGGATGAGTGCATCCGAAAAAGAAAATACATTGCCGTGGGCAATAAAAGAGATTCAAGCCATTTTAGAGGACAATAGAGACGTTAGTGGTATCATCCATAGTGGTTCCTATGAAATCACACAAAGAATACATAATGCATTATCTAATGAAAATAAAAAGAGAGTTCTCATATATAAAGGAAGCGATGAAAAGAAAGAAACATTACAAACATTTGCAAGTTCTTCCAACAATATCATAATGGGTCCATCTTTACTTGAAGGTTTAGATTTAGCTCAAGATAAAAGTAGATTTCAAATATTTGTCAAGATTCCATTTCCTTCGCTTGGTGATAATTTTGTCAGTGCTAAGATGAATAGCAATCCTGTGTGGTATGATTGGAAAACTATCTCATTAATATTACAAGGTGTTGGTAGATCTGTTCGTTCTAGTGATGACTGGGCACTAACATATATACTTGATGGATGTTTAAGTGATTTGTTTAAACGATCAAGATCAAACTTTCCACCAGACTTTCAAAAACGAATAGTACTTAAAGATATATAAATATAATATTTTATAAAAAGTTAACTTATAAAAGAATTAAAGGAAGATGATAAGGACATCTAAACATAACATATCATTTGCAAATCAAAACAAAACTGATTTAATTGATACTTTATACAGATCTATTGCAAACATATGTCTTGATGCAGATTAAATGAACAACTTCCACAAAAATCGTTTTTGAGTAGTAAGGATCTTCCTACCGTTAATGACATTACACATTCACAATGGAAACAAATTGCTTATAAACAAGCTAATGAAAATGTTAAATCACTTATTAAGAAAATCAGAGACAAAACATTTAAAAAATATAAATACCTTTATGCAAAATGCATAAAAAATGAAGTTCATGAACACTTTACGTCAAAACGATTTAAGGAACTTAACATAAACTTCATTAAAAGAATACCTAAAATCAACATACAAAACATTTCTATTCCTATTGATGATCGCCTACTTGATACAGAAGCAAGGCAGTAAAAATTTTAAACAATCTTTAATAGAAAGAAATGATTTAATCAATTTTTATGTTAAAGAATTTGTAAAGACAGAACAACCTGATGTGGTAATGATAGAAGATTTAAAGAATGTAAAGCACAAGTCACCAGGTAAGATACACAAGAAGACAATGAACAAGATGCAACGTTGGTCATATGACAAGACGTTTGTGAAGTTGGGAGAACTTTCAGAAAACGAAGGTTTCGAGATACTGAAAGTTAACCCATCATACAAGTCAAACTTGTTCAAAGTGTGGCAATATTCATAAGGAAAGACGTAAAGGCGAAACTTATGAATGTGTAAGTTGTGGTAATGTTATAGATGCAGACTATAATGCTGCATTAAATATACTGCATAGAGGAGCATATGGTCCCTCTACCACAAAAACTTAATTTTTATAAAAATTAGTAATTATGATGAAATTTGATGAATTTATAAACGAAAAGAAAAATCATAAAGATTTACAATTCTGGATCGATATGGATGGTGTTCTTGCGGATTTTGACAGAAGAATACGAGAAGATTCTAAATTTGTAGAAGCAATTGAAGAATTAGCATCATATATGATTGATAAGTATGATATTAAAGTTGAAATTTTAGATGATGTTAGAGAATTTGCAAAAACTTCTAAAGATAAAAAATTCAAGAAACTTCACAATAAAGCTAAAGATGTTCTATATAGTATAGCATCTAAGCCTGGATTTTTTATGGAACTTCATGAAATGCCAGATGTTATACAATTATTTCATACTGCTAAAGAAATTTCAGGTAAACTTCCACACATTTTAACAGCTCCAATAAACGATAAACAATATTCAAAAGATGACAAACTTGAATGGATGAATACACATTTTGAAGGTTTGTTTGACAGGTTTGTAGCTGACTATGAAAAATTCAATTATGCAAAATCTAAAAAAGATGTATTAATTGATGATCGCCCTAAGAATGTAACACTATTTAGAAAAGCTGGAGGTACTGCAATATTACATACATCTGTTGAAGATACGATACAAAAAATGAAGAACCTGTGATGAAATATACAATGAAGAATAGAAAACCGGCGCCTTCATTGCATATCATTACTCGATGTACTAGACCTGAATATCTTTTAAAAGTTAAAGAAAGCGTTTTTAAAACATCTAAATGGAATGAACAGGTTTATTGGACTATAATATTTGATACTCGAATACTAAACAATCTGAATACTAATTTATTAAAAGAATTATTATCAGATCGTCGTATTAGAACAATATATAGAGAGTCTATTGAAGGTGATATGGGTCATCAACTTATAAATGAAGTAATTGATGAAAAATTTGAACACTGGAATATTACTCCAATTGATTGGATGAATGAATGGATTTATATTCTAGATGATGATAATAAATTACATGAAGACTTTTTAGATAGTACATTCGAATTAATACATGCAAACCCTGAATGTGCATGTTTAATTTTTTCTCAATTTGTAGGCGGACAAGATTTTAGTGGAGTAGATATTCGTGTAGCCGATCCTTCTAATGTGAAAGTTGGAAAAATAGATATGGCTCAGTTTTTAGTAAAAAGTGATATTTTAAATGAAATTAGATTTGTTTCAAATCGTTATGAAGCAGATGGAATATTTATAGTCGAACTGTATAATAAATATAAAGATCGTTTTATATTTGATAAAACAGTTTTATCATATTATAATCACTTTCGAAAAAAAACTTTGCCTTACTCGTTGCCACGCATATTTGTAAGTGGACAAAACGTTGGACAAATAAAATCAAATAAGCATAGTAATGCCGAAGCTGATGATTTGTATGTTATCAATACACATGACAAAAGCCTATTACATGACATCTATGAACATGATCCAGATTGTTACATAACAATTGGTAAGAATTTTTCTGAATTTCCATTATTGAGCAGTTTACCTTTCGACTTTAGAGGAAGATGGATTCATTTAGAAAACTCGAATAATGTTGGTGAAATAGCATACAATTGTTCTATGCAATCAATTTTAAATCACGATACATCGACATTAATAAGTGTATTTACTCCAGTTCATAATATAGGAAATAAAATATACAGAACATATGAATCATTAAATAAACAATCATATCCAAATTGGGAATGGTCAATTGTTGATGATTCTACTGATGGGATAACAAGCAAATTGTTAAAACACCTTGCAGAACATGATCCTCGTATAAAAATACATTCATTCGAGAATAAAACAAAAGGAATTATTGGAGAAGCTAAATATAGAGCTTGTGTTTTATCAAGAGGTGCATACTTGTTAGAGCTTGATCATGATGATTATTTGTTACCAGATGCATTGGAATTAATGTTAAAAGCATTTGAATCTAATGAAAATGCTGGATTTGTATATTCTGACTGTGCTGAAATTGATGAGAATTTTAATACACTAAAATATGGAGAAGGTTTTGCGTTAGGATACGGCAAATATAGAACCGAAACACATCTAGGCAAAACATTTGAAGTTGCAATTGCACCAAATATTAATCCATTGACTATTAGGCATATTGTAGGAGTTCCTAATCATTTCAGAGCATGGAAACGTGATACATACTTCAAACTGAATGGACATAATAGAAGATTGAGTATTGCAGATGATTATGAATTAATTGTGAGAACTTTTTTGGAAACTCACATAGTAAAAATTCAACGATGTTGTTATTTACAATTCTTTCACTCTAATAATTCACAAGATTCTACTAGAGCTGATATACAAAGAAGAGTTAGATCAATATCTCTAAATTATTCAAATCAAATACGAAATAGATTCGAAGAGCTTGGAAAAACTGATTGGGCTTATGAAAATAGTATTGCTACAAAGCCACGATATGGAGAAGAAGAATGTTATGTTAATTCAATAATAGAAGTATGGAGTATATTGGAATAGATAAATCTAAATTAACTTATATAGGCAGTGAACGTTATATCATACGACGTGTAATGAAAGAAGAAAATCTTCATGATGTTAATAAATGGAAACAATATTTAGGTGTAGAAAAAGCATTTAGAAAAGATGATTTGATTTATTTTTGTGATCTCATTCCTGATGCAATAATTGTGACTGATGATGACGTGGAAAAACCTATTCTTGATAAATAAATAAATGTTATTTTAATATGAGTGAATTATGTACTAAATGTGCTGATAAATATAATCAGCCTATTGGAATTGATGTAGAAAAAATATTTGAAAATCTACAAGAAGGAGAAACTGAATCTGGATTTTATTGTGAAAGTTGTGGTTTGATTGCAATTACACGAAATGATAACAACTTACAAGTAATGAGATCGAAAGATGATAAATTAGTTAACTGGGAAAACTACTAATATGGGAACAATTATAATGATAATAACGGCATTATGTTTTGTGATTTTAATAGGAAGTATATACATTTTCTATATCAAATCACTACGCAGTACTGATATTAATAGCAATGACAATCAAGATCATTTATTTAATTTTGAAATAAGTGGTGAAACATTCAAAACAAATGGTTTTTTTGTAACAATTGGAGACACTTTTTATATTAATGAGTATGAACTTACATATATAGGAACGTCAAAAGTTGATAATTCAGTAGCATTTCTTTCTACAGAATCATTAGAAACTTTCAGAATGGCCATAAAAAATGGTGCACAATTATATGATGCAACAAGATATGAATTGAATGATACGATTCTGAGAGTAGAAGAATCTGTTGATTTAAGAGAAGTTGCAAAGAAATATCTTCTACAATATTCTGGTCTTAATGAAGAAGAAGCAAATCCTAATAATTTGTCTCAAATAAAAAATGTAGATGAAGATAAACCATTTGCTAAATTAACAACTCTTTCTAATGTAGAACAGAAAGATGCTGAACCAAAGAAAAAACTAAAAGATTTAAAAAAAGAAGGAAACCGAATTAAAAACACTCCAAAACCTAAAGACATATGAATAATATAACTAAACCAAAAGCCCCTCTGATGAGTGATTTACCATGGGTAGAATGTGAATGTGGAAATAACACATTTGATTCTAAAATGATGTTTAAAAAATGTTCTGCTATTTTAAGCCCATCAGGTAAAGAAGAACATGTTCCAGTTGAAATTGTAGTTTGCACAAAATGTGGAAAAATTCCAGAGTTTGTTGCTAAAAATTTAGGCATTGAAACTGTATAATCAAAATCTAGGAACATTTCCAAATCTTTCCGATAAAGTTTTTAAACAAATAAAACATCGTTGTGACAATGGTACATCATGGGGAACACTAGATAATGATGGAAGTTTAGATGTAGAATTAAACCATGTATGTTGTACTGTTACTGATTTAGAACGATATGGAGATACATTATATGGAACATTAAACATATTGGATACTGATAACGGTAAGCTTGTTAAGGCTTTAATAAATGCTGATGTTTCTATTGGAATTTGTGCCAGAGCATTGAGAGACAAAAATATTAAACGTAGAGATATTATCACTAGAATATTTGGATGGGATTTATTCAGTAAACAGTGTAATTGTAGTGTAATAATTGACACAAATCATTTAGATATAATAATATGAATAATACATTTGGTCCAAGAATAAGTATTTCTTCACGTTATAGTTATAGAGGTCACGTTGATGCTAAAACGGGAGATGTGTTTATTGATGAAGATACACAAGAACTATCGTTTTTACCAATGATGGCTGATCCAATTAACATTGACGATTTTAATCCAGAAATTGATATAATAATATGAAAAAAATTGCTGTAATTACTGGAGCGGGAGTATCTCGCGAAAGTGGAATAGAAACATTCCGTGATAAAGGAGGATTATGGGAACAATACGATCCTGCAATATATGCTTCTGCTAGAGGATGGAATATAAATCGCGATAATATGAACGAGTTTTATAATCTACGTCGTGCAGAACTTGAAAAAACACAACCAAACTCGGCTCATTTTGATTTAGCAGATCTTGAAAAAAATTATGATGTTACTATCATAACACAAAATATAGATAACTTACATGAAAGAGCTGGTAGCTCTAATATTATTCATCTTCATGGTGAACTTACCAAATTAAGAAATGATCAGGACCCTGTATATGAATTGACTGGAGATTCTAGTCATTGGATTGATATTAAATATGGAGCTCTTGATTTAGAAAAAAATCCAGATCTTAGACCTGCAGTTGTATTTTTTGGTGAAGGTGTACCAATGATTAATAAAGCTGGATCAATTGTTGAAGAAGCAGATATTGTTGTAGTTATAGGAACTTCATTACAAGTTTATCCCGCTGCTGGACTATTAGACAGAGTGTATGACAAACCAATTTATGTGATAGATCCTGAGAGGCCGTCTAAGGACATCATGTTCGATAAGTATATAACTCATATAAAAAATACTGCGACTGCCGGTATGAAGGAATTATTAACTATTCTAAATAAATAAATATGTTATCAGAACAAGAATTATATCATTTAGGGTTTGAACGAAATGATGTGTCTGCAGAAGAATCTGGAGACAAACCTTATTACTATTTCACATTACCTCTGATAGATAATGAATGTTTAATTTCATGTGAAAATAATGATACTAAAGAATATGATGTAGAATTATTTAACACACACGGGTTGGGTAAATGTTATACTCCAGAAGAAGTTAAAATTTTATATAAAGCATTGATGAAAAAAAATCTCATCGAAATATAAAAAAAACAATGAACTATTACTCGCGTTATCTATAAAATTCATGAATAATTACTTTGACAAAATATATCTTTTGAATTTACACAAAAGGCCTGAGAGATTAAAGATGTCTAAAAAACGTCTTGATTTTTTAGATGTTGAAGTAGATGTATTCAACGGTACAGATGGAAGTGTATTAAAACCTATTTGGGAAGCTTTCTATAAAACAAATGAATATTTTAAAAACCCATCGTATCTCGGATGTGCAATATCACATCTATCAATTTATAGAGATGCTCTAGATAATGGACATGAGAAAATTTTAATTATTGAAGATGACTGTCGAATAAATCGAAATTTAGATTCAATTTTTAAAATTTTTTCTACCTCCAACATTGAGTGGAATGAACTTTTATATTTAGGTTATATTCCTCTTTCCGATGATTGTACAATGTGGAATTATTCTCTAGTTAACAATTACATATCACAAAATATTTTTATAGCAAAAAATTTATGGGGACTGTATGCATATGGTATTCATGCTAATTTAATGTCTGAAATATTGGATGAGTATAACAATTTCTTTCCTATGGAATTAGACAGATATTTTGTGACAAAAATTCAACCTCGTAATAAATCTTTTGGAATTTCTCCACAAATTTTTTGTGCAGAAGATGGTCTCTCAGATAATTCAGGGGTATACGAAACATCAATGATGGACAGATCAATTGATGCAAGATTTGCAAAACAAACAGATTATATTTGATATATACGATGGAAATTAAAACAAATAAGCCTCGCCGATTTATATTAGTTGGTGCAGCAGCAAGTGGTAAAGATTATATGCGCAAACGATTTCAAGACATGAACTTCACATATGCTATTTCGTTTACTACACGACCTCCAAGAGACGGGGAACAAAATGGTGTCGATTACTTCTTTTTAACCGAAACCGAATTCCAAAAAATGATAGATGATGATGAATTTTATGAACATGTTTCATTCAACGGATGGCATTATGGCACATCAAAGAAACAATTTGAATCAAATGATGTTTTTATCATGACACCATACGGCATCTCTAAATTAAAACCTGAAGATAGAGCAGAATCTTTTATCATGTATTTTGATATTCCGTTAGAAGTTCGAAAGGATAGATTATCTAAACGAAGTGATGCAGATAGCGTAGACCGCCGCATTCTGGCAGACGAAAAAGATTTCAAAGATTTTGTCGACTATGACATAAAGATAACTAATTATAAGTTTGATGATGTATATTTAGATAAATTATTATTATATACACATGGAAATTTACAAAATAACCAATATATTGAATGGTAAAATTTATATTGGCAAAGATTTCCCAAAAAGTAGTTCAAAAACGTCCAAACGCTATCGGATATATTTGGAAGAAACATTAAAAAAAATAATTTTAACATATGAGTTTAACAGAGTTTAATGATGACTTCAGTAAAGAAGTTTACGAACAAACCTACCGCTTCGGAGATGAAGACATCGATGGAACACATTACAGAGTTGCAGCAGAATTAGCAAAAGCTGAAAAAGATCCAAAACATTGGACTGAAAAATTTGCTTATGCTTTGAGAAACTTTTCATTTGTACCTGGAGGTAGAATAACATCTAATGCAGGTACTGGTTTAAAAGGAACAACTTACATCAATTGTTTTGTTGATGGATTTGTTGGTCAAGATCAAGATTCAATGGATAGTATAATGACTGCATTGAGACGCCAAGCTATGATATTGAAATCAGAAGGAGGATATGGATTTTGTGCAGATGTTTTACGTCCTCGCGGTGGATTTATAAATGGTATTGGAAATGAATCTCCTGGTTCAATTAAAATGCTAGATATGTGGGACACACAATCAGAAGTTATTACCGCAGGTAGTGGAAAAAAATCTACTCACAAACAAGCTAAACAAAAAATTCGTAAGGGTGCTCAAATGGTTACTATGTCATGTTGGCATCCAGATGTTGAAGAATTTATTACTGCTAAACAAACACCAGGAAGACTTACTAAATTTAATATGTCAGTATTGATTACTGATGATTTCATGAAAGCAGTTGAAAATGATTCTGATTGGGATTTAATATTTCCAGATTATGATGCTGCTAAAGAAGAATATGTTACTGTATGGGATAATGGTAATATTAATGAATGGGTTAATAAAGGTTTGCCAGTAAAAGTGTATAAGACAATAAAAGCTAAGGCTTTGTGGGATCTTATCATGAATTCTACATACACTAGAAATGAGCCTGGAGTTTTATTTATTGATACTATCAATAAATTAAACAATTTGAAATATTGTGAAAACATAAACAGCACAAATCCATGTGTTATTGGAAGTACAATAGTTGCAGTTGCAGATGGCAGAAATGGTGTGGATATTAAAACCTTAGCTGAAGAAGGTAAAGATGTGCCAGTATATGCGAAAGATGAAAATGGTATGACTGTTATCAAAATGATGAGAAATCCAAGAATAACAGGATATGAACAGGATGTGTATGAGGTATTATTAGATGATGGCACAAAACTTCCACGATGCACAGGAAATCACAAATGGAAAATGAAAGATGGTTCATATAAACAAACTATAGACCTAAATAAAGGTGATAGTATTAATATCACATCTAAATGGGGTTCTACGTGGTCAGAAATTATGGGTGAAAAAAGTAATTCAAAATCACAACAATATTGGATGACTAATAACGGTAAATCTAATATATTTGAACATAAACTTATATATGAACAATTAACTGGTACTAAAATACCAAGTGGTTATGTCATCCATCATAAAGATTTTAATGGGTCTAATAATTCTATAGATAATCTTCAATTGATGTCAAAACAAGAACATGATGCATTACACGATATATCAGGAGATAATAATCCAGTGAGAAGGTTTCCAGAATGTAATTGGATGAATAATCCAGAAATACAAAAAAGAGTACGTGATCAACACAGAGTTGGTAAACCATTATCTGATATTACTAAGCGTAGAATAAGTAAAAAAATTAATGATTTACATAAAGATGAAAAATTTATAAAAAAAATGATTGATGGCATACATTCTGCTAGAATAGAAAAAGGCACAGAATGGAATAAAAAAATGATAGATACCAGACTAAAAAATAGGGAAATAAAATTAAAAAATCTGGTTGACGAGTTCCAATTATTAACAGATTTAGAATGTTTTTATGATGGTCACGATATACGTGTTCATAAATCATGTGAAGAATGTGGTGCTGAATTTACTCCACTCTTTAATAGGAGAGAGCAGGCATATTGTTCACATGCATGCAGTATTAAAAATACTACAAGAAAAGCTGCGATTTCTAATAATAAAAGAGCTATTGAAAAAAAGTCTATTCTAATAGAGATTGGATATGATATATTTTGTAAATATACTGTAGAAAATAAACAAATTCCACCCAGGCGTTCTTTTGAAATGTTATTGAATGAGCATGAAATCAATGATATACGAACACTTGGATTCTTTTCTTATAATGATATGGTTAAATATTATTGTGATAGATATAATGTAAAGTTTGAATCACCTAAAAAATGGTCAAATAAACATCATAAAAGTATCGCAGAAGATCTTATTGAAAATGGAATGTTATGGAATCATAAGATAGTTTCAGTAAATTTAGTAGGTAAAGAAACAGTATATAATGGCACTGTTGATGATGTTCATAACTTCGATATAATTTTTTCAGAAGAAAAGACTGCATCAGGAAGACCTAAATTTATGATGGCTAATAATTTGCAATGTGGAGAACAAATACTTCCAGTTGGTGGAGTTTGTTTATTAGGTTCATTAAATCTTACACAATTTGTGAAAGAGGATTTATCAGGATGGGATTATGATAGATTAGCTGAAATTATTCCAATTGCCGTTCGTATGATGGATAACGTAAATGATATAACATATGTTCCGTTACAAGAACAACATGATTCATTAATAAATAAACGAAGAATTGGACTTGGAGTTTTAGGTTATGCTTCTGCATTAATGATGATGAAAGTAAGATATGGTTCAAAACAGGCTATCAAACTTACTGATGATTTAATGAGTTTTATTTCTAATACTGCATATTCTACATCATCTGATTTGGCTGCAGAAAAAGGTTCATTCTTAAAATTTGATAAAGACGAGTATTTAAAAAGCGAATTTATTAAAGTATTAAAACCTGAGACAATAGAAAAAATCAAAAAACAGGGTCTTCGCAACTCTCATTTGTTATCTATACAACCAACAGGTAATTCATCAGTATTTGCAAATAACGTATCTGGAGGTCTAGAACCATTATTTATGACAGAATATGTTAGAACTGCAATATTTCCATATCCACCTGAAGGGTTAGTATTACCAAAATCAATTGACTTTGGAAATAAAACATTTGTGAATGAAGGTACACAAGATTGGATGTGGGTTAAAGAAGGCGATGAAAACTTGTTAGTAACATCATTTGGAGATTATGTTTGGAAGGTAGATAAAAGTAGAGGTTTACTTAGAGAAACTGTTGTTAAAGATTATGCAGTAAAAGTTCTTGAACAAACTGGAGAATGGGACCCTGATGCTGATTGGGCTGCAACATCTATGGAAATTTCTATTGAAGATCACGTCAATACAATGAAATCATTTTCAGTATTTATTGATAGCGCAATGTCTAAAACGGTAAATCTACCAGAAGATTACAAATATGAAGATTTTAAAAATCTTTATAAAGAAGTGTATGAAACTGGTACAATAAAAGGTGTAACAACATATAGAGCTGGAACAATGACTTCAGTACTTGCATCTAAAGATGCAAACATGAATAAAGATGTTGATTTAATACCTAAAACAAAAGCTCCAAAACGACCAAAAGAATTACGTTGTGATATTCACAACGTAATGGTCGAAGGAAAATATTGGATCGTAATTATCGGTTTAATTGGAAATGATCCATATGAAGTATTTGCATTTCCTCGTACAGGTGTTCAAATACACAACAAATTCAAATCAGGTAAACTGATAAAAGTTAAAAGTGGAGTATACAATTTAGTGATAGGAGATGATGAAATTATTTTGGAAAATGTAGCATCATTGTTTGGAACAAATGAACAAGAAGCGCTTTCAAGAATGGTTTCAACGGCTCTTAGACATGGTGCTGACATCGGTTTTATTGTTGAACAATTACAAAAATCACAGGGAACTATTGTTCAATTTGCAAAATGTCTTGGACGAACACTAAATAAATATATCTCCGCAAACTCAGCAGTAGGTAAAAGAACACTTGATTGTGATGTTTGTGGTGGAAAACAAACACTTGTGATGAGAGAAGGTTGTTTCGTATGTAAAAATTGTGGAAATAGCAAGTGTGGTTAAAATCCACACAATTGCTTTTTTCTCATAGATATATAAGAAAAACCTAAAATAATAAAAATTTCATATGGAACAACGTAAAATAATGTCATATGCCGACTTTAAAAATGCTATCAATGAATCGAAGATAGATGAAGGTAAAGTTGGTGAGACAATTAAAAAAGCTTTAAAAAAGATTAAAGAATTTTTTATTGGTACAGGATCTCAATTTTTAAATTGTTTATTGCTGCAAGATAAAAATGATTTACCATCTGGAATAACATATATTCCATCAGCTTCAGATATTGAAGCATTGGCTGAACATGGCGATAAAATTGACACAGCTATTACATTAAAAGAAGGATTTGTATCAAAGTATAAAAATGGTATTTTAGAGTCGGAAAATGAAGAAGATCTTTTGACACGTAACTTTGAAAACATGTTTATGGCAACTTTTGAAGATGAGAAACTTGAATTAGATTACACTAATCAAGCTATTGACAAACAAGGTATAGGTACAGTTCCAAATGTTAGTGGAAAAATTTTACAAGCAAAAATAAACTTGTACATTAACGCAATTCAAAAAGGAAACACAAAAATCGCTCCTATTCATATTTGGGGGGCTCCTGGTATTGGTAAAACAGAAATTGTTACTTCTATTGCAGCACACAAATGGAAATTCTTTGAAGAAGATGACAGAATGATCGTAATTGATTTACGTTCTAAAAACGCTGAAGATTTCTTCTTACCATATATTAAAGAAGAAAAAGGAACTAAAGGAGAGTATAAATCAAGTTCATCTGCAAAAACTGATTTACTTCCATTATATCATGCTCATGAAGGTGAAGCTGGTAATGATAGAGTAAATGGTGAAGATGGACGCGGTGGTATTTTATTCTTCGATGAAATGGCCAGAGCGGATGAAACTGTTAAGAATGCTATCATGACATTATTTGATAACACTCGTTCAGTAGGTAACTGGAAACTTGGATCTAAATGGTCACTTTTAGCTTGTTCTAATAGACAAGACGATGAAGATGGTAATACATTCAACTGGAACACTGCAATCTCTGCACGTTTCCAACATTATAACTATTCACCTAAATTTGCCGATTGGGAAAAATGGGCACTGACTGCGAAACATAAAGTTAAAAACGCAGAAGGTGAAGAAGTAGAATCATTAATCGTACACCCACACATTTTACAATTCGTTAAATATTGGGGAGCAGATGCTGCTACATTCAAACATGGAGGTGGTAAATATTTCTTCGCAGGTTATAAAGGACAAGCAACAAGTGCAAACCCAAGAAACTGGGCTAGAGCATCTCAGAACTATATCGAACAAATGGAAGAAATTCAAAAATTCGGTAAAGGTAAAGGAGAGTATACTAAAGAAGAATATAATGATTTAATTGAAACTTCAGTTTCATCACTTGTAGGTGAAGAAGCAGCAAGAGAATTTGTTAATTTCGTTAACATGGTTGAAATGATTCCTCTTGAAGAAGTTGATTTAGTTTATACTAATCCAGCAAAAGCTCCATCACTTACTGATTTAGAAGGAAAACTTGCAGGAAAAAGTTCAGAAGTTGCATTACGTAAAGTAGCATTCATGATGTTGGTATCTGCACATAAAGCAGGAAACGTTTTAACTGAAGATGAATGTACTAATGTAATTGACTGGTTGGTTGCTCAAAAAGATAATCAACAAGTAATGCCATTCTGGACTAACTTTAGTGAAAATGTTCACCCTTATTTAGATGAAGATTATCAAGTAGAACTTGGTACTTCAGAAGAAGTTAAAAAGGTTGAAGCAAAAGATCCACATGTACGTGAAAAAATAAAAATGAATGATTATTTCTGGGCTAACACACCAAAATCACCAGGTAATAAATTAGCTGATGGATACCCAGATATTTTTCAATAAAATTATCTAAAAAAATAATTGATAAATATGTTTAATTTTGAAGATTTTCATTATCATAAAAAAATAGTAGATAAAATATATGAAAATGCTGCAGCAACAGGAGATCAAACTAGTGATTCTCCTGAAGTTGCTGCTATTAAAAAAGAAGCTAAAAAAACTATTGACCGTGTAATTGCGAGAATGGTATTAGCAGGCAGTCTTAAATTTTTCACCACTTGGATCTACAACGCAAGAATTTTATTTGACCCACCAGCATATTTTGGAATAAATACAATGGCAACCGATGGAACAGATATTTATATTTCATCATTTTTTGTTGCCAATCTTATTAAAGAATTCGGAGAAGAAGTTGACGTTATCTTAAAATTTATTTTATGTCATGAAGTTTTACACATGGCACTTATGCATGGACAACGTTTACGTGGAAGAAATCATGATCAATGGAATGTAGCTGGAGATTATGAAATTAATGATATTTTAATGTCAGATGGTTTTATAACAAAAGAACAAATAGAAAGAGCAAAAGGTCTTATAAATGATAAGTATCATGCAAAGTCAGCAGAAGAAATTTATAATGATGTTGATGCTAATGGAATGCCAGATCCTCCAGGTGGAGGAGAACAACAACCTGTTGAAGTTGGTTCATATATTAAGATTAAAAAGTCTGGAAAATTTGGAAGAATTACAAAAATAAATTCCAATGGGACATATGAATATGATCCAGTAACTGAACAAGAAGCTACACAAGCACTTTCATAAAAAAAATTAATTAACAATGATAGGAAGAAATGATTTCGATTTATTAGTACCCGGAAAAGGACAAAAAGGTCAGAGTCAAGGTCAAGGTGGAGGTAGTTTACCGAAAAATGTACTTCCATGGCCACCACAAAGCCAAGATGATGAAAGTGGAGGCGGTGAAGGCGGTGAAGGTGAAGGTGAAGAAAAAGAAGGTGGAAAATCGCAAGGAAGTGGTGCTAGTGGAAAACAACAAAAACCTCAAAAAGGTGAAGGAAACTATTCAGCAGGTAAAGCTGAAGATGTTAAACAAGGAGAAAATTCTGCAGGAGCGTTGGGTGTTGCTGGAGCAATTACACCTGAACTTGGACGTAAAATACAAGAAGCACTTGGAGTTTCTCCAAATAAATTAAGTAGAGATGCAGTAGAAAAAATTGCTCAACAAGCAGCTGCTCAATTACCGGAAGGTAAGAAAGGACAACATGGCTCTGAAGCTGGTTTATTAAAACGTAGAATTGCAGAATTATATGCACCACAAGTGGATTGGAAACAAGCAATGAAAACATTTGTTGGTAGAGCATTAAGCCCTGATAAAGTAGTACGTTTAAGAGATAGACGTCATCCTGGTTTATTTACATCACAAGGTCAGAAAAAACATGATGCACTAGAAAAAGTAGTGTGTGCAGTTGATACCTCTGGTAGTATGGGAGATAGTGAATTAGCAATAATTTTGACTGAAATTAAAGCTATTGTAGAACAAAAGAACGTTAAAGAAATTGATATAATTTATTTTGATGCTAAAATAGCTCCTTTAATTAGATTAAAAGGTAAAGGTGCCGTTAAAAAATATGATGGCAAAGGAGCAATTGGAGGCGGTGGAACTGAATTTAAACCTCCATTAGAAGAAATGAATAGATTATACAAAACAGAAAGTTTTGGAGCTGCTGTATTTTTAACAGATGGATATGCAGATTTAGATTTACCAAAACCTCAATATGCAGATAAATTTATATGGGTTATTATTGACAACCCTACATTCAAAGCTCCTTGGGGATTAAAAGTAATTCACATCACTAAACAACATTTAAAAGATATTTCAGATAGTATTTAACAAACATAAATGATATAATTATGACAAACATTGAAAAAGTAGCAGTAGATTCAGTATTAAGTTTATTTATTGCTAACAACAAAGAAAAACTAGAAAGTTTAGAAGTAGTAAAAGAAAATTTTAAATTTGCTAAATCTGCATTAGGAAATGCAATAGGAGAATTAACCGATAATTTAAAATCAGATTTATCTGACATTATTGATGAACTTTCTCCAGAAGCAATCGAACATATAGAAACAACTCTAAGCAAATCGCTAGGTGTTCCTACAAAAATAAAATAAAATGAAAAATGGATATTAAAAAATTTAATGAATTTGATGATGAACTGAGCGAAATGGCCAAAGTATATCCTTCTGGTTCATTTGTTAAAGTTGTTGGAGATATAGACGGTATAACAAGTACAGGTAGACTTAATGTTGGTTGTGGTACAAATTTTGCAAAATTTGTATCTATATTTCCATCTCAAGGAACAGATGAAGAAGATGGATATTTTTACATGGAAATTATTGGATCTGCAAGAGCATTCTTAGAAGGTAAAGTTTTAGTATGGAATAATAACATGTCTAAAAATCCATTATCTGCTGGTGGAGGTAGAACTACTAGAGATTCGGAAATTAGAATATCTATTGGTTTAGCTTCTCAACCAGGTATTGAATGGAAATATATTCAACCAAATCTTAAAGAAATTCAAGATATGCGTGGAAAATCATTTTTCTTTTCTGGTAATGAAACATCTTTAATGGATACTGTAGGAAAACAAAAATCAGTAGACAGAGGAACATATTATTTTTCTGGAAACGTTATAAATTTCCAGTTAACTAAAGTTCATAAAGAACCTGTATTAATGTTACAACATAAAGATATTAGCAAAGAAATTGTTTTTGTTAAATTATCTGATGTCTCATCATTAAAGGGAGAACTTGATGAGAAACAATATGAACATATTGCAACATGGTTTTCTAAACAATTAAATATTAAGTTTACATGGGATAATGACAGGAAAAAATTCAACGTTAAAACTGTGTGGTTAAAATCAAATAATGAAAGTTTTGCAGATGGAACTAGCTCTTCTAAATTTGGTCCATTTTTCACAGAAAAACAAGCTCAAGAAGTATTAGATTTCATAGAAGAACAAGATCAGATTAATTTATTCAAAAGTTTATCTGTTGATGTAGAAGAATCAAACTGGGGTATTACAAGAATGACTTTTGATCAACTTATTAAATTTGCAAAAGCAAATGGAGTTGAATTTGATGCAGATACAGTATTATCAGGTGGCGAAACTCGTGTCAAAATGGGTAGATTGAAAAAAGGGTTTTAAATTTTTAAATTAAGTATAAATTGAAAGGAGATCGAAAGGTCTCCTTTTTTATTTCCAATTTCCATGTGTTATATTCCTACCATGGAAATAAAAAAATCTAATACACACAAAGATGATAAGAAAAAAAGACATAGAAGAATATTTTCATGAAGTAGATTCTACATATATAGATGGTGTGATGACATACATTCTGTATGGGATAGAAAATGGATGTACATATGGAACATATAACACACGAATTTATGTTGGACATGTGTGCAAATGGAAAAATGGTTATTTTCAAGTTCCTGGTTATGAACCAACAAATAAAATTGATGTTTTATTGAATCAAATTGATGAAAGGAAACGTTCTTTTAAATATTTATCGGAATTTTATAATCCGATGTTAAGAAAAGGTTATTTCGAAGAAGCTGTTATTCATCATTTTATGTCTGAACAAGGATTTGATAATAATAAATCATGGGGAGCAATTCATTATAGTAAAAAACAAAGTAATGTATATGGAGCTCGTGGAATTATTTCTATATCAATAACTGGATTAGACTCATTTGAAAAAATAGAAGATGAAGTTGAAATTACAATGATGACGGATGATTGGAGCTGGGTAAATTTTGGCACTATTAAACGTGATGCAGACACAATCATTGAAAAATTAAACGGAATTTTAAAAACATTATATATTTCTAATGCAAGTCAAGATTTGAATCTTTCTAAAAAATTGTTATCTGAAAATTTTGATATTATTAAGAAAACAGTATCTGGACTTACTATCGCAGAAGAAAATATTAAACAAGATGTAATTAAAGAACTTGAAGAAGTTTTACACGAATTAAAGAAATAATCATGGAAAAGAATGTATCTGTATTTTTAGAAAATTATTATAAATTTTTTATTGCCAGTAAAAGTAATAAAAATTTTAAAGATGTTGCACAAGTTTTAGTCGACAGTAAACAAATTAGTAGAACTGACTTAGACGAGTTTTTAAAAACTATTGAATTAACTGAAAAGTTAAAAGAGAAAGAACTTGAATTGAGAACCCTCAAAGCTCAACGTGATAATGAAATTTCATCATTAAACAGAGAAATAACTCAATTAAAAAGTTTAGTCAATACATTAACAGATAACGTGGAACGATCCATGCCTCCTATTGATACTTGCAGAGGAAGCAGTCCAAGACGAACATATTGTTAACCTCAATTTTATTATATTATATTTGTTTTATATTTGTAAAAAATTAAACTATGGGATTTATACCTTTTGTGCTTTTCGGAAGCGAAATACTGTTTGCAATTTTTTCATTAGCTTTACTAATTGTATATTTTATTGCAGAGTCAAATGAAAAAAACTTTGGCATCATTTTAGCAACTATCTTTTTTATATGTTTTACATATTTTGGTGGAAATATTGAAGAGATAATTAATTATGTAACATGGAAGCATGTTGGTTTATATTTTACTGTCGGTTTTGCATTTGCTATTATTCGAACCTTTTTTAAAGGTAGAGAACTTTCAGACGATGATAAAAAACATTACAATTTAAAAGCAAGTGTTTTCAGATGGTGGTTTTTATTTCCAATTAGTTTACTTACATGGTTATGTGGTCATTTAATGAGAGATTTTTATTCATGGTTATATGATAAAATAGGAAAAATGTTTATAACAATCTTTAATTATGAAAAACGTCCTCCGATAGGCCTAATACCGAAAAAATTTAGCAAATCTTCTAATAGATTGCAAGAAGTTAGTGCTGCAATAAAACGATATGCTGATGCTAAAATTGATGTACCACAATCATGGTATGATGAGTTATATGATTTGCAAGTTCCAATAATATTATAAGTATGAAAAGTTTATATGTTCAATTAAAAGGTTGTAATGCATCATGTTCTTTCTGTGAATACATGATGCCAGGTGAATCTTTTGATTTTGTGAAATTTGAAGAAACTTTAATTGAAGTTGCTCCTGAAAAAATCTCTATTACAGGTGGTGAACCAACAATGAACATACCAAACTTGTATCGTTTAATTGCATTAATCAATAAACATGCTCCAACAGCATTTCTTGTGATGAATACTAATGGGTATAATTTAAATGAGCTTGATGAGGACGATGTCATAAAGGAATTTGATTCTATATCAATAAGCAGACATCATCACCTAGATGCTCGAAATAATGAAATTCTAGGTTTTCAAACATTGTCTAAAAATGACTTGAGAAATTTAATAACTAATAATAAAAAAGGTGTGTTTCATTTCTCATGCAACTTGATAAAAGGTTATTGATTCAGCAGAAACAATATTTGACTATTTGGAATTTTGCAATGATGTTGGATTATATGATGTTGGATTTGTTGGATTAATGAAAGTCAATGAATATGCAAAAAATCATTTTGTCGATATCGATATAAATGAACTAATTGATAAAACAACACAATGGGGATTGTATAAAATAAAGGAAACCAACTGGTTTGATGAATGTAAATGTGCAAATTATTTATATCTTCCTAAAAATTTCAAAGAAGAATCTGTTAGAGTATATGCACGTCAAGTGATGGATCTTGAATGTACTTCTGATTTATTAGTATTTGATGGTGAAAAAATAAAAACACATTTTTAAGATGAAAAAATATTTTGATAAAAATGATTCAGGGAAAATCAGGTTTTTACCTACATCAAATAGTCCAATTCAACGAGTGTATAAAGTATATTCACATTTACCACTTGATCATCCATTACAACCACACAATAATATCGATGCTAAACTAGATCTAATTATCGGGTTTGCAAATGATAGTAGAAAATTATCAATACTGAATTAGATGAAAAATAAAAAGATCTACATATTCCCAATACAGTGAAGATTTGGAGGAAATGTAGGTAAAAGATACAAAGCTTTAGAACCTATTGATGACAAAGAACACCCAATAAAAGTGTATAATTCGTGTCCTCATATATGTATAGATAAAGATTGTATTAAATGTAGTGCATACGAAGAAAAAGATCTAAGCCTGAATTTATGATGATTTGTTATTTAGATGGTTTAGATTATGATTGTCTTCCTGATAATTGTCCATTCATAGATGAACCAACTGAATCAACTATAGTAAACTAGATAATTTAGCTCTTAAATCGAACAATAAGGAAAAAATAGTGGCCCACTTAACAGCACACATAAGAACGTCTGTGAAATCCTGCGGAAGGGAAGCGGAACTAAATAATATTCTAGTATGAAAAACGAGTAAATGGTATTTCTAATCTCGATTTCCTTAATACATCAGTTAACGGGTGTAAGCGGGTTTTTAGATGGGTTCGAATCCCTATACGATCTCTATGGCCCGGTAGCTTAATGGTTAGAGCGGCGGATTCTAAACCCACAGGTTATGGGTTCGAGCCCCATTCGGGCCACCAATATTAATTAAATTAATTAAAGTTATGAATGAAGAAATCGCAAACCAATTAGAAAATGCAGGATTTGATTTTTTGCCGTTGCATATGCAACCCAAAGCGAAATCGATAATGGCGCCGCATGTGGTCAATTATCTATCATCACAGAAGATGAGGAGTAAAATTCTAAACAGGATAATGAATAGAATTCCGCTTTCTACTTCAATTAAAGTAGGAATACAATCATACTTTATTGCAAATAGAGGCGGTAGTTTTTTTATGCCAGCAGATGAAGAATGTGAAGATGGTAAAAAAATAATTGAAATAAATGGTGCTGCTTGTACAGAAGCTCAACCAATTATTGATCTTGTTCTTGAAGAAATCGATGATTTTGAAAAGTTACATGGTAATGTAAAAACTGCAAGAAAATCATTTTCAGCATATCAGAAAAAAATCAATCGTCTTAAAGAAACATGTTCAATGTATCAACAGTCGAATGATTTAAAAAAGCAACAAATTCTTTCATATAAATTATTACTAAAAGAACTCCTCAATAAAGGACAAATAACGAAAAAAGATATCGAAAAATATATTTCTTAATTTTGTGTTATCTTTGTATAAACTAAAAAATAATTATGAAAAAAAAATTTTCAAAAAATTAGAACAAATACATAAACGTAGAATATTAACGTTTATATTAGCCAAAAGATTTTAATGATTGTGACATATTAGATCTTGTACATTTAAAAGTACAAGTTGAAAGTCGTATTGAAAAAGGATCTAAGAAAGAAGATATGACTTACACATATGAAGATGAATTTTTTGATGAATTAGAAAAATCAGTAACATCATGGGTAAAATAACAGAGTATCAAAAAAAATTTTTATTGCAGAATTTTTTCTCACTACCTGAATATCCTGGGTGGTTAAATATTGCAACTAAATTAATAGAAAGTGGGCGCTGTATAGTTGCTGGTCACGGATGTATCTGGAAAGGTGGGATTGGTAATTTCATTAAAACAGAACCGGCAGAAGATGCTATAGACTGTACTTTATATACGTTTGATCTAAAAAACATTTATTGGATCTGCATGGTATAATGAAGTTGCATCTGTGTATGTTGAAGAATTAGACAATAAAATACAAGCTATTAAAGATGAGTATTTAGAGATTGTTAATTTAACAATGGATAATAATGGATAAAAACACTAAATTGAGAGCAATTTTCGTCTCATTATTTGTTGTCGGTTCATTTATCTGTGCATTAACATTTATGAGTGCAAAAAATGCTGACGATTCTGATGTTTCATCAACACCAGTCATAGTCGGCGGAACAAATGACTTCACAATATATAGAATCCTCGATAAAGGACATTATGTATATGTAGGAGTTTCAAACGATAAAGAAATTACAATATCCGTACAATAATGTTTTCAGATCCACGTATATTAAATATTTATAGATTTGGTAGTCATGTATATGGGACAAATAATGAAAAATCTGATAAAGATTTTATATTAGTTACTACTACAGATAAACCAGAACAAACAAATCCCGACATTCATATATACACTCATATTGAATTTCAACAAATGTTGGATTCACATGATATTCAAGCGTTGGAATGTTATTTTTCAGATTTTGCAACAATTCAAAATAAACAAGATTTTAATTTTGAATTAGATCGTGGAAAACTTAGAGTTTCTATTTCGACTGTAAGTAATGGAAGTTGGGTAAAAGGAAAAAAGAAACTTACTGTAATGTATGATTATGATAAATATCTTGCACTAAAAAGTTTGTTTCATTCTATCCGTATACTTGATTATGGTATACAAATAGCATCTCATGGTAAAATTGTAGATTATAAAAAATACAATTGGTTTCTTGAAGATTTGCTAGAGCTTGGGAATAAATATGAACACACTGAGCTATGGGAAAAGATCGATAATAAGTATAGAGAGTTTAGAAATAAAATGAGCACTGAGTTTAAAGCTCTCTGTCCTAAAACTTTATTAGCATCAAATAAGACACATGACAAATTAGTAGAATTATTTAAAGACCATGGATGTTATTCTCAAGAAGTTATCAAAACTAATTTAATCAAAAAAATAATAAAACTTTGCAATGAAAACTAAAACTGATTATTGGCTTATCGCTGCATATACTATTTATGGATTAATGGGATTATCTGTAATTATAGCATTAATATTTTGAAAATAATTTTTCTCCCAAAAATTTTATGTTATTTTAATACATCTAAAATATTACATCATGAATCTAACAAAAAATATTGTTCAATTTAGACAAAACTTTGTAAATCTTCCATCTGAAGAAGCTGATAATAATATATTAGCAATGACAGTTGCAGCGGAAGTTATGCAATTTGGTTTTATTCTTTCAGAAGATGCTATTAAAAATTTAGCAAATTCAAGTGAAACAAATATTATAACATTTCATGATGAAATAATTTCGTATCTTAAAGAAATGACTGGAACATCACGTTCTTATAGTCCTTTTTGGAAAGGATTTCCGCAAGAAGTAATGGAAAAAACTGAAGCTGAACTTTGGCTTCATCAAATTATTCATTATTGGTCTAACGGTTCATATGAACCTAGTGATTGGACTAAAGAACGACCAACCGCATTTGAAAAAACATCTTATACTAAAATTAGTGCAGGATCTGAGAAAGATTTCTTAAACATTTTCACAAAATTCGTAAGTGTTAATACTTCATTGACATCAGATGACTTAAATGTTGTTAAATTCTTTGTTGAAAATGATTACACTTTGATTCTTCCTCCAACAATTCCATTTAAAGTGAATTTATGCACTCTTGCAGGTATGGGAGTTAATGTTCCCGTAAATTCAGTTACAGATGTACTTAGAATTGCAGTACATATGTCTGGTGGAGATATTTCATTACCTAAAGTTCCATGGGCTACGGTGAAGAAAAATGCATGGTCTAAAGAATTAGTGTACAATGAAAAAAGAGATGTGTTTAAATTCAAAAAATTTAAAAGATCTGAAAGACGCTTAATTCTTTCTTTACTTGAGAAAACTAATTGTGACCCTCGTGAGGCAGTCTTAAAGGACTCTAGATGGATTCGTTTAGGTGAAATATTACATCCTGGAGAATATGCAAAAGCTTATCCAAAGGCATTTAAAATGTTTGATGAGATACGTAACAATAAAGTAGAATCTTGGTACGGAGAAGTAAATACGGCATTTAAAGATTCATTAGAATCAGGATTGTCAAAACTTGCAGAACGTCCTGGTGAATTCATGAGACGATTAGATTGGTTAGTTAGAACAAATCAAGATCACCGCGAAAATCTTGCAAAAGTATTCGCAACATTTAAACGTGTAGCACCACATGCTTCAAATAAAGTATTGTTTGAATCAATGGCACACTTTGAAGATCGTTTATGTCCAGTTACTGATCGCATAATTATGGTAAAAGGATCTAGAAGATCAACAGTTCTTCCTGATCTACCTGGAATTCGTAAAGGCGCGCTGAAAACTATTGATGAAACATTAATAAGTGCATTTGGAACTAAGTTTTCTAAATTAGAACCACTTGGAAAAGTGTACATTGATTATGATCTTGAAAAATTGACAGTTCCAAAAAATATGAGAAGTATTAGTTCATCTCTTAAACCAATTATGAGAGGACAACGTATTCCATTTGGAAATAAAAATGCAAAAGTTATCAGAGCATTCTGTCATTGGTTCGATGAACGTGGAAATGAAGATATCGATTTGACTGCTACATTTATAGATGTTAATGGACTAAAAACTCACCTTGTAGGTTGGAATAGAGGTCATAATTCAACAGTAGGATGTTATTCAGGAGATGTTCGTCATAGAAAAGGAGCTTGTGCAGAATACATAGATGTTGATATTAAAGCAGCTTTGAAAGAAGGATATCGATATGTAATACTTGATGCAAGAAACTATAATGGACGTGGATTTGATACATTAGAATCATACTTCGGTTATGAAAGTAGAGAATTTCCAGAAGCAAATAATTTGAGATACACTCCATCAACTGATAATTGTGTAAGATTACAATCACCTGGAGTAAATTCAGTGATAGCAATTTTAGACATTCAAACACAAGAATATATAATGGTCGACGAAGATCAAGAAGGTTTACCAGTAGCATCTGCTAACCAAAAAGATTTGATCAAGTTGGTTAATTACTATTCAGAACTACCGAAGTTCTCTGTATATGATTTAATATCACTTCATGCTAAGTACAGAGGTACTGAAGTGAAAACTAAGGAGGAAGCAGACATCATAATAGATGTAAATTCATTTCCAACTTATGTAGATATTGCACAATGGATGGGTATTTAACCCATTAAAAATATTGAAAGTCCTCGGACATACGGCTATTGTTTATGACCCTTCTACTGGCTATGGGCTGGTTGGTCAAAAGTTACTTCTACAGATATAAGAGAAGGCTAGGGTACAAAATAAACTTGATAAATTTCCGCCGAGACCACTTTCATGTACCCAATGCCACTGGGAAGGTACATTTGAAGCATTTGTACCTTCCCTTTATATTAAAAATAAGATGGCTATGTTTAGAGTTACTTCTATCTTTATGGTTATAAAAATACTCTGACTCTTTCCATCACATTATACATAGGCTATGTGTTAGGTTACTTCAGCCCTTGGGCACCAATCCGTTAAATTGATATTACCTACATTCTTACCTATTTTAAAATCACTAGTCTTGAGGCTGGTGATTTTTTTCACATGCTTAAGAATTTTGTTATTTTAATAAAAAATGTATTATGAGTTTAATTGATAATATTGATAATTCCGCACATAAAGTGCATGATCACAAAAGTGAACAAGAAACTATACAAGAATTAACAGACTTAGGTATCATTAGAACAATTAAAAAGAAGATCAACAATAATTGGAGATCATTTTCTTAATCCTAAAAAATTAAAGCTAAATATATGGAAGATCTTGATACAATGTCGGGGCGACAACATACCGATGTTACGAAAAGATGAAAAATACTTAAATATAAAGGAAGCGAAAAACAAAAAATAATAGAATATTAAATCTAAAATTATGAAAATTATGAAAATCAAAAAGACAGATCTTATATATATATTAATTCCGTGGGACAGACAAGAAAATAACGTTTCTTTTGACTATTATAAAGATGGAAAGTGGGTCTTAGATGTTGAAAACAAAAAAGCTTTCGATAAAAAACAAAGAAATTTAAGAATTGTGAAGTATTTTTTATGGACTGGAATTGCTATGATTATTCCTGTAAAAACTTTACTACAGTTTTTATTTTAAATAAAAACTATTGACATTGCTATGAAAATAAACTAGCATATGAAAACTCATTTAATGAAAAAAGTGATGAGTGGATTGAGATTGAAGGAATATGTAGATTTAAGGGATTAGAAATCGTTTCAGAGGAACACCAAGACATAAATGAGATAACAATCAATCTCAAATATGATGAGTGGGACAAAAATGTTTTATAACTAGTATAATATAAACATTATGTGATAA
>Ga0265294_10000242_pt1 | contig 71521 bp, 49 predicted proteins | sample MunlanPumphouse3_FD_192504 | JGI IMG/M metagenome (GOLD analysis project Ga0265294, IMG submission 192504) | Groundwater microbial communities from a municipal landfill in Southern Ontario, Canada - Pumphouse #3 | ecosystem: Environmental > Aquatic > Deep subsurface > Groundwater | place...
TAACTCGGCCATTTTGTCACAGTTTCGTGCCTGTAACTTGGGGTCGGAGTCGGGGTCGGTATCGGTATCGGTATCGAAAAGCGTACGAGGTCGACCCCGATACCGACCCCGACCCCGACTCCGATGCAGCTGACCGTCAAGTTACCCCATCGTTTTTTCGCGGCGCGCCGCGCGGCGGGCTTGCCTGTAACTTGATCACTTGGTCGTAGTTTCGTGTCTCTAACTCGGGGTCGGGGTCGGGGTCGGCATCGGAATCGGTATCGAAAAGCGTACGAGGTCGACCCCGATTCCGATGCCGACCCCGACTCCGATGCAGCTGACCGTCAAGTTACCCCATCGTTTTTTCGCGGCGCAGCCCCGCGGCGGGCTTGCCTATAACTTCGAACTTTTCCAGTGATATGTCACTAGTCGCACATAACCGAGAATCACCGTTTTTTGATAAGGATTGCGATTAGGATTGTGACTAGGAGAGATGGAATCCTTATCTTAATCCTAATCTCAATCCTTATCCAGGGCGGCAATGCCGCCGGTTCACGATAGCGGCGACGATGCTGGTCGACGATTTTTAATGGCATGGGTTTTTAATCGTCCACCAACATCGTCGCACATTATCGTCAACCAAAGGCGCAGCCGACCTCAGTAGGTCCGGTTTCCAACCGGACATGTCCGATTGGAAATCGGACCTACGCTGCTCCCGCGCCAAAGGCGCGATCTCTTCACTCGCGCACTTTCGCACTCCGAGCCCAGTGCGCGGATTTAGCCACTTATGGAACGTACAAGAACAACAACAAAGCTCTACCGCTGTTTTTTATAGATTTCCATTGCGGCTGGGAGCTGCTGCCGCAGTGCCTGCATCCGGTTGGCATCGTTGGGATGCGTGGAAAGCATATCGAGCGGTGACCCGCTGTTGCCTCCGCCGGCAGCGGCGCGCTCCCATATCCGCACGGCGGCCCGCGGGTCATAGCCAGCTTTAGCCATATACATCATACCAACGCGGTCGGCCTCATACTCATCCCGGCGCGAGTAATGGGTGACCAACAATCCCTCATAAGCGATAAACGCTCCTCCTAAAGCCAGTGCCGCTGTGTTGTTCTCTCTGCTCTTGGCAACTGCGGAGGCCACCGCCAACGACCCGCCGAGCAGCATATTGCTGGTCATGGCTTTGGCTGAGTGACGACAGTTCACATGCGCAATTTCATGCGCGAGCACTGCGGCAATCTCATCGTCACTTTTGGCCAGCCCGTTTTTAGGATCCCACAGCCCCTCAAACACAATAATCTTGCCGCCAGGAGCAGCCATGGCATTCACCACAGGTGTTGAATAAATATCCACCTCATAGGGCAGGTGCGGGTTATCCGAAACCGCTGCAATCCGATTAACCATGTTCTGGATTTTGCGCACCTGGGCCGGATTCGCATTGCGCGGCACCCCTTGCTGACTCATACTGGCGCGGGTTTCGCTGAAAACCTGCGAGCCCAGCCGCACCTCTTCATCCTCTGAAAAAAGATATTTTGAGGATTGATCGATAAACGAGCTATAGGTCGCGCATCCGGTGAGGGTCAACAAAAAAATTAAATTCAATAATCTATTTTTCATATGGAAGTTTCCAAATTAAGAGAGTTATAAGAGTATAAAATCCTGGGTATTATGTCAACCCAGCAGGTTTGAGCATTTTTTAATATGTCAGCGGCTTTGCAGCTGCCTAAGCAGGCTGCCGGACTTTTAAGTCCGACAGTCGGCTAGTTGCCGCTTGCCAAAATGCCCTGCCAGCCAGTATTATATCAGCACATGAAGGTAAGTCTCTCCAACATTGCCGCCACGCTCTCAAGTGCAATCCGCTTGATCTGGCTGAGCAGCCCTGCTCTGGCCCTGTGGCATACAATCCTGACAGTTCTTCAAGCCGCCCTGCCGTTGCTCTCGCTGATCGCCCTTAAACAGATGATCGACGTGGCCAACGCCCTCTTTAAAGAGGGTGCCCTAGTGAACCTCTCCCTCTCCACTGCCTCCACCCTCTACGCTGGCAACGCTGAGTTCAGAGGGCTGCTCCTCTGGAGCCTGCTGGCGGCCGTATGCGCTGTGAGCGCTGCCTTCCTCAAACTCGCCATCGCGTGGGTCGCGGAGTTCCACAGTATTGCAGTTACCGATGCCGTTTATCAGAAGCTGCATCATACGCTGATCCAAGCCGACTTCGCCTTCTTTGAAAACCCGGATGACCAGAACCATCTCTACATGGCCCGCGAACAAGCGCTCTCGCGGCCAATGCGTATTATCGGCGGCCTCAGTCAGCTAATTCAAAGTTTCACTGGCTTGGCCGGCGCGCTGATCATCCTGATGAGCTACGCCCCCCTGTTGCCGCTGATCCTCTGTCTGTCGGTAATCCCCACCCTTTATTTTAAATTCAACCGCTCGCGTCGCTTCTTTGTATGGCGCAGCAACCTCATCCCCCTGGAACGTCAGGCCGCCTATTTTCACTCCATCATGACCGAAAACGAGGGTGCCAAGGAGATCCGGCTCTATGGACATGGCGAGCTTTGTCAGGAACGTTTTCAACAGGCAAGAGATTTGCTCAAAGAACAACGGGCCGCTTGGCGGAAGTTTGTTTTAACCTATGATGCCGCTGCCATGACCGTTGGTTTTATTGTTCTCAGCGCCGCCCTGCTGCTACTGCTACATAAAACCATGCAGGGTGCCCTCACCATCGGCGCACTGGTCATCTGTGTGCAATCAATCCGTCGCGGTCAAAGTGTGATTACCCTGATCTCCAGCGCAATCTCCTCTCTGCTGGAGGACTCGGTCTTTCTGCAGAGCTATGAAGAACTTATCAACCGCACACCAGCGGTCAAGGCCCCCGCCGTCCCGACACATATTCCCGCACAACTGCAGCGCGGGGTTATATTTGAGAATGTCTCATTCTCTTATCAAGGAACCTCCACCCCTGCCCTCAAAAACGTCTCCTTGCAACTCAACCTCAATGAGCGTATCGCACTGGCTGGCGCCAATGGTGCCGGCAAATCGACCTTAATCAAACTTCTCTGCCGCCTCTACGACCCCAGCGCAGGACGGATCCTGATTGATGGAATCGACCTGCGCGAATTTGATCCAACAGATTGGCGGGCGCAGATCGGTGTGCTGTTTCAAGACTTCAACACCTATCAGCTCTCTGCTGAAGATAACATCCGCATTGGACACCCGCAGATCCCAGCAGATGACCCCGCGATCGCAGCCGCTGCCGCCCACGCCGGACTGGCACCGCTGATCAGACAATGGCCAGCCGGACTCAAAACACTGCTGGGCCGCTGGTTGCATAACGGCATTGAACCCAGCATGGGGCAATGGCAGAAGATTGCGTTGGCCCGCGCCTTTCTCCGGCCAGCCACCCTCTACCTTCTGGATGAGCCCACAAGTGCTCTGGATGGTGCTGCCCACCGCGAAACCCTTGAAGCGCTCACAAAACTCTCACAAAACAAACTCACCCTCTTTACCTCACACCGCTCCCTGCCACCTGGCCTGGCTGACCGTGTAATCTTACTCTCCGAAGGGCGCGTGATTGCCGACAGCACCCCCGAAGAGCTGGCTGCCAACCCCGCCTTCAACAAACTTTTCTTAAACGCATAGAGCCTGACTAACAGCCACCTGATAAACTAACTAATTTCACCATGCTTTCATCTAACCATACCCCCTTTTTTTTATTGACCCTGCTGCTGCATGTGGTTGGCATACTGATGATCGCCAATCAGACAACCTCGTTAAGTAACATCACTCTGGCAGAGTTGGAGCTGAGCGCAATTGAGCTGAATCTGTCAAACGCAGCTGAAGATTCCCAGCCCTCTCCGCCACCCCAGCTCAATCCCGCGCCACAGGAACCGGAAACACTGGCACCTGAACCTGAACCAGAGAAGACAGTGCCTGAGCCGAAACCGGAAAAGCCAGTACCTGAGCCCAAACCGGAACCAGAAACCCCAGTGCCTGCTACCGAACCGGAGCAACCTGTGCCTACTCCTGAACCAAAGCCAGAAGAACCCGCGCTAGTGCCTCCTGGGCCACCGCCACCCGAACTACCGCCCCCGCCAATGCCCGAACCAGAACCAGAGCAAATTACTCTGCCCGAAGACAAGCCACCGCCGCCCACGCCACCTGAACTCAAACCCGAACCAGAGCCCAAGCCTGTGCCTGAGCCTGAGCCTGAGCCTGAACCTGAGCCTGAGCCTGAGCCGGATACCAAACCTGAACCTGAGCCTGAGCCTGAGCCGGATACCAAACCTGAACCTGAGCCTGAGCCGGATACCAAACCTGAACCTGAGCCAGAGCCCAAACCAATGCCTGAACCACCGCCGGAGGTTAAACCAAAACAGCAGGAAGTGCCGGAGAGCACCCATGCGGCCAACGCGGAAACCCCAGAGCAACGTCCCCTGCCGCCGCATACGCCGGAGCCTGAGATGACGACATCTGATACTCCTGAGAGCGGCGCAGCCTCAGCCCAGATTGATGTGCCCCCGCGGCCACGCAAAACCATTAAACCCGTGTATCCCGCCGGTGCCCGCCGACGCGGAGAGGAGGGCGCAGTGACCCTCACCGTGCGTATCAGCGTCAAAGGCGAGGCACTGCGAGTCGAGATCACGAAATCCAGCGGATTTCCAGAGCTGGATCAAGCGGCCAAGCAGGCTGTGCAAAAAGCGCAATTCGCAGCGGGAAAGATCGGTTCAAAACCAGTCGAATCTTCAGCTGGCCTGACTGTTATCTTTAATTTACGATAACTCAAAATGCGATGCCTTATCACAGATTGGAAAAATATTGATGATTGATTATGCAGAACTTTTAAACGCGGAGCAGATCGATGCGGCTACCGCCAAAGACGGTCCGCTACTGGTGCTGGCCGCAGCCGGCACGGGGAAGACCCGTACGCTGGTTTACCGGGTCGCCTATCTGATGGAGCGGGGGGTTGACCCTGAAAATATTCTGTTGCTGACATTCACCAACCGCGCCGCCAACGAGATGCTTGAGCGCGCTCGTGCGATATCTGGCGGTAATGTAGGTAATCTGTGGAGCGGCACCTTCCACCATATATGTAACCGCTTTTTACGTCGCTTTTGCCACAAACTAGGCTACAAACCTTGGTTCCGGATTCTGGACCAGGATGACTCGCGCACATTGATCGACAGTTGCATCAAAGAGTGTGTTAAGGACGTGAAGGAGTTTCCTAAAAAGGATGTAGTCGGCGGATGGATCAGCGAGGCAGCCAACTCCGAGACAGAGATCGAAGAGGTTGTTGAGGCCGCACCCGCGTTGTCGGTTGATTTGAGGGACGAGGCAGTGGCGGTAGTGGTGCTCTACGCCAAACGCAAGCGCGAGATGGAGGTCATGGATTTTGATGATCTGCTGGTGAATGGATTGCGCCTATTGACCGAGTGCGCGGATGTGCGCGCCCTTTATCAGCAGCAGTTCCGGCATGTGCTGGTGGATGAGTATCAGGACACCAACCGGCTGCAGGCCAAGATTGTTGATATTCTGGCGGCTGGGTATAGGAATGTGATGGCAGTGGGTGATGACTTCCAGTGCATCTACTCCTGGCGCGGCGCTGACTTTAAAAACATCATGAATTTTCCAGAGCGCTGGCCTGGCTGCGCCATTGTGAAACTGGAACAGAATTACCGCAGTGTACCTGAGATCCTGAGTGTGGCCAATGAAAGCATCAAAGGCAACCCGGATCAGTTTCAGAAGACGTTGCGTCCCACGCGCGCTTCCAAAAACAAGCCGCAAGTTTTCTTTCTGCGCGATGGCAATGAGCAGGCCGGCGGGGTGCTTTCAATGATTAACCGCTATCAGGACGATGGCTACAAGCTGCGCGATATGGTGGTTCTCTACCGCGCCCACTTTCACTCCATTGAGCTGCAGCTTACACTGGGGCGCAACGGGATTCCGTACTCCATCACCTCGGGAATCAGTGTTTTTGAACAAGCGCATATCAAAGATGTTCTGGCCTTGCTGCAGTTGATTATCAATCCGCGAGATTTTATCGCGTTCACGCGCCTGATATGTTTGTTGAGCGGAGTCGGCAAGAAGACATCCGAGCGACTGTGGGAAAAACTGGGTCGCTCGTTCCAGTTGGCAGATCCTGTCCAACGTGCGACTCTCTTGAAAAACCTGCGGCCCGCCGCTCTCCGGCAGTGGGAGGAGGTCGACACAGCCCTGGCGGATATCTACGACCGAGGTGTCGCTGAACAAGGCCGTGCAGTTATCGAGGGCTTTTGTAATGCCTTTTACACAGAGTATCTCAATTTAACCTATGATAACGCCGATAAACGAGGCGAGGATATTGAAGAGCTGACCCTGCAGATTGCGAGTTCGCCCAAGCTGGAGGATTTTCTGCATGAGGTGGCATTGCTGACTAATGTGGATCATCAGTTTGATAAAGACGCACGCAGCGACGAGGACAAGATCCATCTGAGCACGATTCACCAAGCCAAAGGGCTGGAGTGGCCGGTGGTCTTTGTTATCTGGATGGTGGAGGGGATGTTTCCCTCAGCGCGCGCGATTGGAGAGAGTGAGGATGACCGTGAGGAACGGCGGCTGTTTTATGTGGCTGTCACCCGCGCACAGAATGAGCTGGTTTTGATGTCGCCCCGCATGCGCCGTTTGTACGACGGAGGAGTTATGCCCTGCGATGTGTCACGGTTTATCAAGGAGATCCGTCCGGAACTGATGCGCACCCGGCATGGAATGCCTTACTATGAATTCTGAGCCATGGCTGAGAAGTCAGAAGTCAGGAGTCAGGAGTCAGGATCTCCGTGCGTCCGTTGATACCGACACCGATAACGCCCCAAGCTCTAGTACAAAGCAAAGCCCAGGTGATTCGTTCGCGGGCAATGTGGGAGGGGCATCCTGCCCCTCGGCAGCCTTAGAGGGGCTGGAAGCCCCTCCCACGTTGGATAGAGAAATCAGAGAAATCAGTGCCTGACCCTAAGTGCGAGAAATCAGTGCCTGACCCTAAACAGTGCTTAAGCTACGACTAAGTGATTGAGTTATAAGATAAGCCCGCCGCGAGTTACACAGTGAAAGGCACGCCCTGGGATGTAGGGTTGCTTCTCTGAAGCAATTGCGGATGCCGGTCAGGTGTTCGCCAAAGGCGAGTCATAAGGTTTCATGATCTTTGATTGGCTCATAGAGCCAACCCTACATTTACAGCCCGAATGGAACTTGCCTTGTCGTTCGGTGTCGCTCATAGAGCGACTACTACACATGCGCTGCGCTTCGAAATGCAAGCCGTGTCGTTCGTGTAGTAGCCGCTCTATGAGCGGCATCGCTTGACGAGGATGTGCGACGATGCTGGCTGACGATTCCCCGCATGTTCCCAATCGTCGGCCTCGCAGTGCACTGCGAAAAACGATGGAATAACTCGACCAAATGACTGGAAAAGACAAGGTTCGAGACAAGGTTCGAGACAAGGATCGAGACAAGGATCGAGACAAGGATCGAGACAAGGTTCGAGACAAGGTTCGAGATAAGGATAGCATTAATAATAGGAGCACAAATGGATACAATTACTTTTCTTAATGGTTTTGCGCTGCTGAGCTTGATTGGCATGGCTACCTGTTGTGGCTGTTGTACAACTCCTGTAGTCAAGGTCCCGGCTTTCAGCTCAATCAACGAGTACAGTCTCATAAACTTGAATGGGGTAGAGGTGCGGTTGACCAACTATGGCGCCAGGCTCGTTTCCATCAAGGTGCCAGACCGCAATGGCAAGTTTGCTGACATCCTACTCGGACACAACAGCGCCGAGGAGTATATCAACGCCGGGGATCGTCCGTACTTCGGCAGTGTTGTCGGACGCTATGGCAACCGGATTGCTGGAGGCAGATTCACATTGGAGGGCAAAGAGTACACTCTTGCGACCAACAATGGTGAGAACCATCTGCATGGTGGCAACATGGGCTATGACAAGCTGGTCTGGGATGCTGCAGTCAGCAACAGCAGCGTGATCTTCTCCCTGACCTCCTATGATGGGCAGGAGGGTTATCCCGGCGAGCTGAAGATCAAGGTGACATACACCTTGACAGAAGCGAATGAGCTGAAGATCTTTTATCAGGCAACGACAGACAAGGCAACACCGATCAATCTAACCAACCACGCCTACTTTAACCTTGCTGACGAAGGCGCACCAACCATTCTGGAGCATGAACTGATGCTCAATGCCGACACATTCACCCCAGTGGATGCAACCCTCATCCCGACCGGCGAATTTCGGCCAGTGAAAGGCACCCCATTTGATTTCACCACTGCCAAAGCGATTGGGCGGGATATTGCGCAAAAGGACACCCAGCTCGAGTATGGCAACGGCTATGATCACAACTTTGTGCTGAACAAGGGGGTAAGCGACCTAGCATTGGCGGCAACTCTGTATGAGCCCAAGAGCGGGCGCTGTATGGAGACCTTTACTGAGGAGCCGGGAGTGCAGTTTTACAGCGGCAACTTCCTGACCGGCTGCCTGACAGGCAAATCCGGCAAAAAGTATCCCTTTCGCAGTGGACTCTGTCTTGAGACCCAGCACTTTCCTGATAGCCCGAACCAGAAGAATTTTCCATCGACAATCCTGAGGCCCGGGGAGAAGTACCAGACCACCACAGTGTATAAGTTCTCGATCAGGTGAGGTAACCTGTGTTTCTGTTTGATTAATTGTTCTTTCCAAAGGGCAAGACAAACATGCTGGTCCTTAAAAATATGTTGTCGACGGGCTAATCCTAATCGCCATCTTAATCTCAATCCTTATCTCTTTAGACCGGCCACAGGCGGACGTTGTTGGATTAAGATTATGATTAGGGTTGTGATTAGGATTAGGATTAGGGTTTTCTAGGGACAGGCACTGATTTTCTCCTAGGGCGCGCCTTTCACGAGCCTGGAGCAAAATGCCGCTCGTAGAGCGGCTACTACACCAAACGACAACCCTTACACTCCGCAATGCAGCGCATGTGTAGTAGTCGCTCTACTAGCGACATCGGCCGACGATGGTGTGCGACGATGTTGATGGACGATTGGGATCATGCGGAAAATCGTCCACCAGCATCGTCGCCGCCATCGTAAACCGGAGGCACTGCTGACCTTAGTAGCACCGGTTTCCAACCGGACAGTCCGATTAGAAATCGGACCTACAATGAAGTACCTCAAGCTTCCAGCTTGAATGAAAATGTTTTCTGTAAGCAAGATGCTTGCACTACTCCATTATCACTTTTACAGTAACGTCTCAATAACCCGCTTCGAAACAGCCTAAAGGCTGGACAACAAGCCTTACGTAGCAGCCGTTTGTTGTTCACGCTTCAGCGTGCTCTTTGTTCTCTGACTCGTCATTGAGAATTTACCTTAGTTAGCTTCAATGCGCTTGACCTCTGATCTCTCGGGCAGTGCTGCCAGGAGTGTTGCCACAGTCGCGGTTTGTCCGGGAACAATGAACTTTGGGTTCAACTCTGCCAGAGGCTGTAGAACAAAACGACGCAGGTGTGCGCGAGGATGCGGAAGGGTCAGATTGGAGTCAGAGCTGATGATATTGTCGAAGGTGATAATATCAATGTCAATGGTTCGCGGCTGATTGGGTGTTTGTCTGACTCGTAGGAGCTGCTCTTCAATTTGATGCACGGCATTTGAAAACTGCTGGGAGGTGAGTTCGGTTTCAATGATTAACACCGCATTGATAAAGGCCTTGTTTCGGTGCTCGGCGGCAACCTCTACCGGCTCGCTTTCATACAGCGATGAACAGCGTTTCAGCTTTGTTTTAGGCAGAGCGGCCAGGGCTTGCACGGCTTGGGCGAGCCAGCCTTTGCGGTCACCGAGATTGCTGCCAATTGAGAGAATTGCGGTGTGTGGCATTGCTTTGCTCTGTAAATGACTGTCTATAACTTGATCACCTGGTTATGGTTCGTCTCTGCAACTCGGGGGCGCATCTGTGAATTGGTGCATATTACCGGATAACCTTCGAAGTCACTGTTGTCCACCGCATAGCGGAGGACATACTTATATTGCAACCAAAGTAAATCCGCCGTTACACGGTGGATTATTGCGCCGATTCGCAGGTGCGCCCGGATGGCGGTAATACCTTGTCTCGAACCTTGTCTCTTTCGCCCATCCCAGATCATCGCTGCTTGATTAGGATTACGATTAACAGTTAACAATTAGATAGCCTCAAACCCGAGCACATGCCGCATGGTATAGATGCCCGGGTGGCGGCTGGCAAGCCAGATGGCAGCGCGCAGGGCTCCTTTGGCAAAGGCTTTACGTGAGACGGCTTTGTGGGTGATTTCGACACGCTCCTCATCGGCCACAAACATTACAGTATGGTCGCCCACCACCGAACCGCCGCGCAGAGCGTGGATCGCGATCTCACCCGAGGGGCGCTCGCCGGTGATACCCTCACGTCCGTAGCAGACCACCTCTGAGAGGTTGACCTCGCGCCCCTGCGCCACTGCCTCAGCCAGCCCCAGAGCGGTTCCGCTGGGAGCATCCTTCTTGTGTTTGTGGTGCATCTCGACGATCTCGGCATCATAGTCATCCCCCAAAACAGAGGCTGATCGGCGCACCAGCTCCAGCAATAGGTTGATTCCCAAACTCATGTTGGGCGCCCAGACCACTGCGATATGCGCGGATGCGTCCACAACCGACTGCTTCTCCTGCTCAGTGAGCCCTGTGGTTCCAAGAACATAACCCTGCTTAAACCTCCGTGCATTGGCTAGGTTGGCCGTGACACAGGTGTGGAAGGTGAAGTCAATGATTACCTCCGCACTCTCCGGCCACTCCGTGGTATACGTCAAGGTGCCTGGCACTGCGTCGGAGCTGATATTGGTAAACGCCTTAACAGTTTGGCCAACGGCGGGGTGGTCAACACGTTCGCAGGCCGCGACAATTTCACAACCGCTGACCGCTCCCGCGCACTCCAGCAGGTTGTATCCCATCCGTCCAGCGGCACCTAGTATAGCGATTTTCATAGTTTTTCCTTTAGTTGCTATTCTCTCAACTCCGTCACAAAACAAGAAGTTCAGATAGCCATTTTCATAAGTTGTTGAGTGAAAATATTCTTTGCAAGCAAGCAGCTTGCACTATTTCACTATCACTTTTACAGTAACTTCTCAATAACCCGCTTTGAAGCAGCCTTCCGTCTTCGCGCTTCGCAACTACGCCGAACACGGAAAGCCTGTACTACAAACTTCGTTTCCCCAAACGCATAGCGTTTGTTACTAAAGCAGCGGGCTCATAATCACAAACTTTTCAGTGAGGGCAAAGACCTTTCACACATCACACAAACTCATTTGGTTGCGGCGACTAGCTGCTTTAGAGCAGTCCAGCACTTTGCAGGGCGCACGAGAGTTTTTGGCGATCCTCTGAGGCGAGTTTGCAGAGTGGCAGGCGGTAAATTTCGTGGATCTTACCCATCATAGCCAACGCCGATTTCACAGGGATCGGGTTGGTATCAATAAAAAGGGTGGCAAACAGCGGGTAGTTAGCACGATGCAGCTCCAATGCTTTAACGAAATCGCCATCCAGCGCGAGCCGCACCATACGGGACACTGCTTGCGGTATGATGTTAGCTGCCACGCTTATCACACCGGCGGCGCCGACACTGAGCATAGGGAGCGCCAAGCTGTCATCACCCGAGACAACGGTGATGTCACAGATATTACGGATCGCGCTGACGCGCTCCACGCTGCCGCCCGCCTCTTTTACAGCCACGATTTTGGGATGGCTTGCCAGACGCTGAATCACGCTGAGGGGAATCTCCCGGGAAGTCCGCCCCGGGACATTGTAAAGAACCACAGGCACGCCCAGATCAGCGATGGCTGTAAAGTGCTGATAAAGCCCCTCCGCGTTAGGCTTGTTATAGTATGGGGTCACCTGCAACGTGGCATCAACACCCATGCCCAGCAGCTCTTGAGTGAGCGAGATGGCTTCACTGGTTGAGTTTGCACCAGTGCCTGCGATGATCTGCACTTTGCCAGCGGCAGCTTCAACTGTGGTGGCGATCACTTTCAGGTGTTCATCGACCTCAAGTGTGGGTGATTCACCAGTGGTGCCAACAGGGACGAGGCCTTCGACTCCATTTTCAACCTGCCACTGGACGAGTTGCCGCAGTGCGCCGTAATCAACACTCTGGTCTTGGTTAAACGGGGTTACGATCGCTGTGTATGTTCCTGATAAAGTCATAAGAATCCTTGTGTTTTGCCTTGTATTATGGGCTAAAACGTGTGTTAAGGTCAACAATAAAGGGTTCTATGCCGCAGTTACTATTATTTCGCTTTGCATCAGGCCGCCCAAGATAGTATGATAAACGTTATTAATTAAGAAAGATTTCCAATGAAGATATGTCCTTATTGCGCTGAAGAAATTCAGGATGCTGCAATTAAATGCAAGCACTGTGGTGAATTTCTGGATGAACGCGCCCAGCCAGCCTTGCCCGACAACACGATACCGTGGTACTACCGCACAACTTTTATTGTGATCGCTCTCTGCTGTGTCGGCCCGCTGGCCCTGCCGCTGCTATGGTTATGCCCGCAGGCCTCACAGGTTGCTAAAGCTGTTTGGACAGCCATCATTCTTATCATAACCTATGTCTCCATCATCGCTATGGGTAAACTTGTAGGAACCATCGAACAGTTTTACCAGCAGATGAACGCATTTTAATTTTACAATTTACAGAAAGGACACGCCGTTGCACAACATAGAAATAGTCGCGACACCAAATAGACTTCAAGAGGTTACCAACCTGATTCTTCAAACCTCAGCCGTGGCTGTTGACACTGAATTCTTCTGGGAAAGAACATTCTACCCAATTTTAGGGCTGGTGCAGCTGGCCACTGCTGATGGTGCCTGCTGGTTGGTTGATACTGTTAAGATTCCGGATATCAGCGCGCTAGCGCAGCTGCTGGAGTGTGAGAGAGTCACCAAAGTTCTGCACGATGCGCCGCAAGATCTCGGCATTTTGGCACAGGCCACCAATGCGTCGCCGCGCCAAATTTTTGACACCCGAGTCGCGGCTGGCTTCGCGGGCTTTGAGTCAACCTGCTCCCTGCAATCCCTATTGCGTGAGACCCTCAAGGTCGAAATATCAAAAGATGAGACGCGCTCCAACTGGCTCCATCGTCCGCTCAACGAAAACCAGGTGCGCTATGCTGCGGACGATGTTTTACACCTGCTGCCGCTCAGAGAGCACCTGATCCGGTCCTGTTCCAGCGACACTGTGCGTGAGTGGCTGGAAGAGGAGTGCATACAGTTGAACAACCCGAATGTCTATCAGGAACGTGACCCACGTATGATGTATCTGCGAGTCAAAGGCAACTCGCGCCTGAACGCACGCCAGCTCGCCGTCCTGCGGGAGATCACAGCGTGGCGCGAAGAGGTGGCCCACCAGCGTGACTGGCCGCGCGGCCATGTGTTACGTGATTCGCTACTAATTGATATAGCGTACCTGACCCCCTCCGATGTTGCGACTTTAATGGATTTGCCGGGTTTTCCGCAGAGAATGCCAGCCGAAGTGGTGGCCGCCCTGCTGGATGCCGTGGAAACCGGCACTGAGCTGCCTGATAAGCTGTGCCCGCAGCCAGACGAAATCACATTTGCCACCCGCCGTTCGTTCCAATCCCGCGCCAAACGATTACTCGACCAAATCCGCCAAAGGTGCGCCCAACATGGGATTGACCCCGCACTCGTAGCCTCCCGCTCTGATGTGGAGTCTTTACTCGTGTGCGATCATGCCGACAGGCGGCCGCACCGCCTGACACAAGGGTGGCGTAAGATAATGCTGGAGGGTCTGGATTATAACTAAGGCATAAGAGGTGGAAGAGTCTCTGCGCTCCGTGGTTAAAAATCAGCAGAGCGCACCCTCTTAGCACACAGCAAAGCCGTTTACGCGCGGCCTTTGGCGCACAGGAAATCAAAACCGCCGCGGATTTTATCCAAGGTGTTAGGATCAGCTTCGCTCTCAACAATATACCATTCGAGCACATCTTTTTCCACCGCCACAAAAAGGCTGTCCCAATCAACGCCCTTGACACCCTCGGGCACCTGACCGAGAATCCCAGGACCAGGATAGACCTCTTTGGCGTGTAGGGTTCGGCTGCGATTAGGATATTTGGCGAGCCAGAAGACCGGGTCCTCGCCTGCCGCCACCACATGTCCGACATCCATCTGTGTGCAAACCAGCGGCGAGGCGTTGTCGTAGATCAGCTCCCACATGCACTTGCCATCTGGGTACTTATCCTTGAATTCATGCTGATGGTTGTGGTAGCCGACGTACATGCCAGACTCCTTCGCGGTTTCAGCGGCCACCGAAAGTTCAGCTGCAATCTTTTTACATCCATCTGCGGTTTTAGGTCGCCCGACATGCGGCACCATCAGATATTTATTGCCAATGGCGCAGTTGTAATCAATGGTCTCCTGAATTTTATCCGGCGTCAGGGTGCCCATGCCAGTGTGTGTGCCGCAGGCCAGCAGGCCGTGATCATCGAGCAACTGCCGCAGCTCTTTAGCGCTCTTGCCATAGTAGCCGGCAAACTCAACACCTGCATAGCCGATCGTTTTGATCCCAGTCAGCGCTCCTGGCAGATCTTTTTTACAGTATCCGCGGATGGAGTACAACTGAACACCCACCTGGGGTTTACGCTTGCCAGGGATCAACATGCCCGCCCGCGCCAGCGCGGGGAAGGCTGCGACAGCCGTGGCCCCTGCTTTGATAAAATTACGACGTGAGAAAATTTTCATAGGTCAGCTTTCCTTTCAATGGAGGGTGGGTAATTCATAATAAAAAACTACAATTGATCGTTATTATTGCATAAAGATGGATAGGTTGGAAAGGTTTAACGGGAAATTCTAAAGTTTGAGAGTGAAGAGTTGGCACCTCAGGCGCGGGAGCGAAAAGCGCGTGCCAATCGGTTGCATTACGAGCCGCAGCTGTAGGGCGCGGGCCTTGACCGCGCCAGCGAACGAAAGTTTAGCGCAACACGAGCCGAAACGCTTGGCTATAGTCTATAAACGCGCCAACCGCGGTCACGGCCCGCGGCTACAGTGCTGCGCAAAAGCGTAGGTCCGGTTTCCAACCGGACCTACTGGAGTTTGGCTTCGCCATCGGTTGACGATAGCGGCGACGATGCTGGTCGACGAGCCCCCGCATGATCCCAATCGTCCACCAACATCGCTTGCCACGCCGAACGACTGGAAGGCGGGCCGCACAGCATCGTCGGCCGATGCCGCTCAACGAGCGGCATATGTCGCTCGCAGAGCGACTACTATATTAGAGTTAGACGATTCCGCAGATAGACAACTTTTTGGAAAGAACAATTAATTGTTTTTTCTAGTCGCCTAAGGGCCTAAATGCAGCTTTCACCTGTCACCCCCCGACTGGCAAGAGCGCCGATAAGCACGGCCTTGTGCAGAGCTGGCTGGGCGGTAAGGTTGAAGTCGCAACGTTCACCACTGCTGATAGCGCGCAAAAAGCGTGCAGGCGCGGTGACAGAACGCGATGGTGGCACTGTGAGTGAGTTCCATAGAGCATGGCGCTCGAAATCGATCATGCGCGGCGAGCCAATAAACCCCAGGTAGTGCTGCTGACAGGCCGTGCCAGCAACCAGCCAAGTGCCGCGCTCGCCGACCAGCAACACACCAGAGCCAGGCAAACGTCCCAAAGTGGCGCGCGCCTGTTGCAGAAGGTCATCGACTGGCAATGCGCCGCCGTCGTACCAGAAAAGCTCGACTCGGTCTCTCTGAATTGCAGAGTTGCAAACCCAGCGCAGAGTGGTGGATTGCGGATAGCTGACATCAGTACCGCCGCGGAAATTGAGTCGTGTAACGCTCTTAGGCACACTCAATTCAAGCGTGGCGAAAGGGAAGCTCAGCAACTGGCAGCCAGCATCCCCGAGCGTGCCGCCACCAAAGTCGCACCAACCACGCCAATTAAACTTATGATAGACAAAGCGCTTGTAGGGACGGGGCTGGGCACCTGCGAGCCACAGGTCCCAAGCCAGGCCAGCGGGCACGGGGTCGCTGCCACTAGGCGGCACCCCGCCCTGCGGCCAGATCGGTCCGTTGCTCCAGATGTGCACCTGCGAGATTTTGCCGATCACCCCAGTTGCCATCCCAGCCCGGCCGCGCAGTGCTGGCTCACAATCGATGTTCAACTCACCGCAGAAGAGATGGCGGCGGGCACGGTGTACCGCTCCCTCCAGAGTGGCCAGCTCCTGCAATGTGTGTGTAACTGGAGTTTCGAGATAGAGGTGGCAGCCTGCCTGCAAAGCACGCAGGGCCTGCATGGCATGGCCGTGGTCAGGGGTCGCGATCACGGCGCCATCCAGGGTGCCAAGGGTGTCGAACATAACCCGGTAATCCTGGAAGGTCTGCAGATCAGGAAATCGCGGGGCGAGCAGCTCACGGGCAGTGCTCAACTCGCGCTCATCTACATCACATATCGCAGCAATCAGCGCCCCTGACGCACTGAAATAACGCAGCAGAGGTGCGCCCGCACCGCCCACACCAACCAAAGCCAATCGCGGCGGCGCAGTAGACATGGGCGCAGCGAAAGCGCGGCGCACAGGTTTTGTGCGAATAAGAGAGGCGCAGCCGCCAGTGGCGGCTGCGCCCGCGCTCGCAAGCGCTAATTTCATGAAATCGCGACGGTTGTTATTCTCGGTGTTCATAGCGGGAATGATACAGTTAAAGGCATTTCTCCAAGCGGTCTGCCTCAGCCAGCGAGCGGTTCATGTGATCGCGCTCATCAAGCCCCACACGGCGGATGAGATCGCCGAGACTCTTCTGACGCGGGTAGTACTTAAACCAGATGGAATCGACCTCCAGCGTGTCAAACTCGGGATGTTCCTGCGCGAAGAGCATATACTCGTGTTCAGCATGCGATTCAAAGGCGGCGTTCATTCTGAATGACCAGATTGGCTTGATCCAGTACATGATGCGAGTTATGTAAAAGTAGACAAAGGTCATGTGACGCGGCAGCAGCCAGTGTTTAAACCAGTTAAGCTTGATCTGCTGCTGCTGGCAGAGATCAGCCCACAAAAGCATGTGCCACTGCTCATTGTCCTGCGCCTCGCGGCCCATCTCAATGTGACGCAGAGCGTCCTTGACTTTTTGTGGGTTACCCAGCTTGGTGGAGCAATGCCAGAGCGAGAGCAGCTTGTAGGCGCCGTTCTCCCAAGCCCAATAGGGATAGCGAGCCAGAATCTCCAGCACAAGCACCTTGGGCAGGGAGCGCCCCTTGCCATAGAGCAAGTCAAAGGTCAGGAACATGATCTTGAGGGGCAGGTTGGCTGGTAGGCGCGGAGTTGTCAGAGTTTTTTTCTGTTCGACTTTCAGATCCAGCTCTTTGCCCATGGTGTAGATGTCAGCAATCATTGTGTGATCTCTCTAAATGCATAATTTTTTTATCAAATCTCCATCTTATTCACTTTAATGCTTACTGGATGTCCGTTGAGATCAATGGGATCGTTTTCAACTGCGGCAAACTCCAGCCTCTCGCAGAGTGTCTCGGATCGGATATACTCCTGATGCGCTTGGACTGCGGCAACCACGTCTGCGTCACCATCGATTGTGAGCGCGATACGCTGCGTCACCTCAAACCCGGCATCCTTGCGCAACCCTTGCACTCGACTGACAAACTCGCGCGCCAGACCCTCTTCCACCAGCGCGGGCGTCAGGGCGGTCTCAATCCCTACCAGCACATCTCCATAGGATGCGACCACCATGCCTGGCTTGGGCGAACGTTGCACCACCACCTCGTGCGGTGCCAGCTCAACGCTTTGATCACCCGCCATGAAGGTTATCGAATCCCCGGCGGCCAGCATGGCGGCATCCTGCGAAGCGAGCGCGGCAATTGCGGCTGCCACCTGCTTCATCCCTTTGCCAAAACGCGGACCAAGCGCGCGGAAATCGGCCTTGACCGAAACTTCGGCCATGGCGGTCTCATCGCTACCATAAACCACACGCTTGATATTAAGTTCATCTGTAATCAGATCCTCGTAGCCATCCAGCAGCGCTTTAATCTCAGAGTTGGAGGAGACCACATGCATGGTCGCGAGCGGCTGACGCACCTTGAGGTCATTCTCCAGCCGCAACTGACGGCCCAGGCGCACAACGCTCTGCACTAGCTCCATGCTGCGCTCCAGCTTTTCATCGCGCGCCGCGCTGTTGGCCAGCGGAAAATCACAGAGATGCACTGATTCCGGCATCCCTTCACCCTTGAGATTGCGGTAGATGCTCTCGCTGATAAAGGGGGTGAAAGGCGCGGCCACCTTGCTCAGCTGCACCAGGACATAGCGCAGGGTGCGATAGGCGTGCATTTTGTCGTCGTCATTCTGCGACTTCCAGAAGCGGCGGCGACTGCGCCGAATATACCAGTTGGTCAGATCCTCGACAAAGTTGACAAAGGGGCGCACTGAACGCTGCAGATCATAGAGATCCATGGCGTCCGTGACCTCGGCAATCAGCGTCTCCAGCGAGCTGACAATCCAGCGGTCCAGCACATTATCGCCTGAGGGGCGCGACATAACACTCTCTTCAAAGCCGTCCACATTGGCGTAGGTAACAAAGAAGCTGTAGGCATTCCACCATGGAATCAAGAGTTCGCGCAGAATCTGCTTGACCCCGCTCTCCGAAAAACGCAGGTTTTCCGCGCGCACCACGGGCGAGTAGACCATATACAGGCGCAGGGCATCCGCGCCATACTCTTCCAGAATATGGATCGGATCAGGGTAGTTCTTAAGACGTTTGGACATTTTCTTGCCGTCCTCCGCCAGAACCATGCCGTTCACAACCACGTTTTTAAAGGGCGACTTGTCAAAGAGACAGGTTCCCAAGATCATCAGCGTATAAAACCAGCCGCGGGTCTGATCAAGCCCCTCGGCAATGAAATCAGCGGGAAAGAAACTTGATTCATCGCCCTCGCGCTTGAAAGGGTAGTGCTGCTGGGCATAGGGCATGGCGCCTGACTCAAACCAGCAGTCCAGCACCTCCGGGGTGCGGTAGTAGCGCTTACCATCACGCTGGATGACAATCTTATCCACAAAGTGTTTGTGTAAATCCGTGGCGCGTACCCCCGAAAGCTGCTCCAGCTCCTCGACTGAACCCACACAGATCATATCAGATGGATCATCCTCGTTGATCCAGATCGGAATACAGGAGCCCCAGAAACGGTTGCGGCTGATATTCCAGTCGCGCGCATCCTTGAGCCAGTTACCAAAACGCTTTTCGCCCACATAGGGCGGCATCCAGTGTACACGATCATTATTCGCCACCAGCCGGTCGTGCAGATCCTCAACCTTCACATACCAGGCCTCAATGGCGCGGTAGATCAACGGCGTGTCAGTGCGGTCGCAAAAGGGATAGCTATGCACAATCGTCGACTGATGAATCAGCTTCTTCTGATCTTTCAGCCAGCGGATCAGATCTTTATCGCAATCCTTGCAAAAACGCCCGGCATACTCCGGCAGCTGAACAGTGAAGTTGCAGGAGGAGTCCAGCGGATCAGCAATCAGCTCCAACCCGCCCTCGCGGCAGACCCTGAAATCATCCTCACCATAAGCAGGTGCCATATGCACCAAACCCGTGCCGTCCTCGGTGCTGACAAATCCGTCATTCAAAACCTGAAACGCGCCGTCCTTTGCATACTTAGCAAAATGAGGGAAGATCGGCTCATAATGCCACCCCTTGAGGTCAATGCCTTTGAGCTGCGCCACGACCTCGCAGCCAGCGCCATCCTTATAATAAACATCCAACCGGTCAGCGGCGATCACATAGCAGTGCCCCTCCTCCAAGTCGCGAACCACAACATATTCGATCTCCGGGCCAGCGCAGATCCCAAGGTTCCCGGGCAGGGTCCAGGGCGTGGTGGTCCAAATCAGGAGAAAGGTATCACCCCAGGCCGGGTCAGCACCGCTCAACACCTTAGCCCCGACCGTGATTGCAGGATCCTGCACATCCTTATAGTTATTGCCCGCCTCAAAGTTACTCAAAGGCGTGCTCAGCATCCAACTGTAGGGCATAATCCGATAGGATTTATAGACGCGTCCCTGATTCCAGAGCTGCTTGAAGACCCACCAGATACTCTCCATATAGTCGGTATCCATGGTTTTATAGTCGTTGTCAAAATCCACCCAGCGCCCCATGCGGGTAACGGTTCTGCGCCACTCGGAGACATAGGTCAGCACCATCGAGCGGCACTGCTCGTTAAACTTATCGATTCCCAGCTCATTGATCTCATAGGCACCGCTGATGCCCAGTGCCTCCTGCGCCAGCGCTTCAATCGGCAGACCATGACAGTCCCAGCCGAAGCGGCGTTCAACGTGGTATCCGCGCATGGTCTCGTAGCGAGGAACAATATCCTTGATCGTGCCGGCCAGCAGGTGGCCGTAGTGCGGCAGGCCAGTGGCGAATGGAGGGCCGTCGTAGAAAACATACGGCTTGGCATCCGCATTGCGCTCCAGGCTTTTCTTAAAAGTGTCATTCTTCTCCCAGAAATTCAGAACATCTTGTTCCATGGCGGGAAAATTGGTTTTATTTGAAACTGGCTGATACATGGCAACGATCTCTCTTTTAGGCACAAATTATCTAAATTGAATTATTCATTATACAAAAAAACTGTGCTGTTCCGCAAGAGCGAGGGAATGTTTCTCAACGGGCTTCAATATGGGCAACAGCGAAGAATCTGTGGAACAGGATTAGGATTAAGACTAATCTTTAGGCTCCTTGCCGCCATTGGCTGCTGCCCACTGACCCTGTCGCGCCACGCCCATGAGGATCGAGACATCATCATCTGAATAAACGCCACGGGAAAAAATCCGCTGAATGCCCTGCATCATGTGGTCAGCTTTGTCCTCTTTCATAAATCCAATCTCCAACAGCATGTTGCGCCACATATCAGTCAGCTGAAGCTTACGGGCGGCAACTGCCGGATCAGATTTCTCAATCGGCGGCTGATACTCTCCGGTTGCACTGAAAAGCTCGTAGGCGCAAAGCAGCACCGCCTGGGAGAGGTTAATAGACTCATAGCCAGTATCGACAGGAATGCGCAGCAGATGGGTGCAGCAGGCGATCTCCTCGTTGGTCAGCCCTTTATCTTCACGTCCGAAGGCCACCGCGACTTTACCATGCGCAGCCATCTCCAGCAGCGCGGGAGCCAACTCGCGCGGCGTCTTGACATGCTGACGGTACAACCCACTGCGGACGGTTGTACCCACGACCACCGCGCACTCAGCCACCGCATCGCGAAAGCTGCTGAACTCCACCCGGTTGCGCAGCACATCCTGCGCATGCACCGCGAATCTCTCCGCCAGCTCCCAGTCACCATCCAGGTTCGGCGCAGCCAGAGCCAGGTTTTTCAGCCCCATATTAGCCATTGCCCGGCATACCTGACCGAGATTCCCGCAGTAAAGCGTTCCAACCAGCACAATCTTAATGTTATCTAATACACTCATCTTCCAAAACCCAAAATCTGTAATATGAAATCCAAAACCCAAAATATTTACCCCTGGCTTCCCCGTTTGATCGAGTTCTTACCCAATTTATCACGTATCAGGTCAACAGTACGACTTAAACACTCATGTTTCTCGCGCTTTTTTTCCTCATCATCAAAGAGCGAGAGTTGCTCAACCCGGCTTGTGGTCAGGTTTGTGACACCCACTCCAATCAGCCGTACTGGCTCGGAGATGGTCAGGTTATCAAAAAGTCCCAGGGCCAGCTCCCGTATCGAGAAATCATCATAAACCGCACTCTTGAACTGCGCCTGCCGCGTGATGGTGGTGAAATCTGACCAGCGGATCTTGATTCGACCCACAGAGGCCATGTAGCCTTGCGCCCGCAAACGGGAGCCAACATCATCGCAAAGATCCTTTAGGACAGCACAAAGCACCTCAAGCTCCAGAACATCCTCTAAAAAGGTATGCTCGCGTGAGATGCTCTTCTCTGGCACCGCTGATTCAACCTCACGTAAATCACGCCCAAAAGCCAGATTAAGCAGGTGTGCCGTAAAATTATCGCCCAACAAATGGATCAGGTGGTCAGGATTGGCTCGCTGCAGATCAACGACTTTAAAGAATCCGGCTTGCTCCAGCTTTCTGCGTGTGACACCACCAACCCCCCACAGCTCCCCTACCGAGAGCTTGCCTAAGAATTCGATTATTTTCTGGCCGCTCTCCGGCATCATGAAAATATTATCGGGCTTCGCTTTTTCGCACCCCAGCTTGGCTAAAAATTTATTGGCAGCAATACCAATTGAGGCATTCAGCCCCACCTCGCCTTTGATGTCGGCCCTGATTTTGGTGGCAATCTCCAGTGGTGTGCCGAACAAACGCAGGACACCAGAGATATCCAGAAAAGCCTCATCCACCGAGAGCGGCTCAACCAGCGGCGTGTAGTGACTGAAAATCGAAAAGACCTGATCCGACGCTGCTTGATAGCGACTCATATCAGGTCTGACGAATATTCCATCCGGGCACCTCCGCCAGGCTTCACGCGAGGGCATGGCGGAGCGCACCCCGTATTTCCGAGCTTCGTAGGAACAGGTGGAAACAACACCACGCTGATCCGGCGGGGAACCTACAATCACCGGCTTGCCCCGCCACTCTGGATGGTCACGCTGCTCGACTGCCGCAAAAAAGGCATCCATGTCAACATGTAATATCGAGCGTTTCATAATCTACCATAGTCTGTCGAGGCTTGGGCGCATTTGCGCCGGCCGCTTGACCTGCAAGCTTCATCAAAGTTGAAACTGTAGAGTTGGCGGCACCTGTCCGGCGTAGTTCCGCCATGCCGCGGCGTAGCGGCGTAGCCCCGCTTGCAGGCGAAGCCGGGTTGCGCGCGAAGCTAGACTGCGGGACGAAGGCGGATGAGCCAAACAAAGATTATGAAAACCCATGGTGCGCCTTTGACGAACAGCCAGCCGGTGTTCGCTAATTGCTTCAGAGAAGCAACCCTACACCCTTGTAGGTGCTTTTCACATGCCTGTTGCAAAATGCCGCTCACAGAGCGGCTACTACACCGAACGATAATCCTTGCATTCCGCAGTGTACCGCATGTGTAGTAGTCGCTCTATGAGCGACATCGGCCGACGATGCTGTGCGACGATGCTGGTGGACGATTGGGATCATGCGAGATCATGCGGGAACTCGTCCGCCAACATCGTCGCCGCTATCGTCAATCAAAGGCGCAGCTGACCTTTGTAGGTCCGGTTTCCAACCGGACGTGTCCGATTGGAAATCGGACCTACGTTTTTGTGCAAGACAAACATGTTGGTACTTAAAAACATGTTGTCGGGGACCAATCTTAATCTTAGTCTTAATCCCAATCCTTATCTATCCATCCATCCTAGATCAACGTTTTTTGATTAGGATTATGATTAAGATTGTGATTAAGAACCCTAAGTGCGGATCTAGATCTACTCTGTTGGCTGAGTCTTCTTGGGTTGCGGCGCGGTGTAGCCTTTGAGGGTGCTCTTGACTGGTTTTGGCGCAAGCAAGCATCCCAGAACACGCCCCATAATCCGCGGAGCCTGCTCCACGACGACCTCTTCGCCAAGCTTCTCGATCACACCTTTGACCACCTCCATGCCCAATTCTTTATGGGCATTTTCCCGTCCGCGATACTGGAGCGTCAGCTTGACTTTATGCCCCTCTTCAAGGAAAGACCTGATTTGGCGTATTTTTGTTTCAAGGTCATTTGTGTCAACACTGGCATGGAATTTTATCTCCTTTACCAGAGTTATTTTCTGATTCTTGCGGGCCAGCTTACGCTTCATTCCCTCTTCATAGCGGAATTTGCCATAATCCATAATTTTACAAACTGGGGGATCTGCGTTTGGTGAAACCTCTACTAAATCGAGTCCCTTCGCTTGAGCGCCACGCTGTGCTTCACGTGTCTGCATAACGCCCAGCATCTCACCATTTTCATCGATGACGCGAACCTTAGGAACTCTAATTTTAAAATTTACCCGTGTGTATGATGCGATAAAACACCTCCTATGTTAGCCGCCTAAGCAGCTTCGTTCTTACTCTTTTTGCCATAATCTCTAACACTCGTTAGAGACAAAAATTATTTGCAACCCCTGCTAAGCCTTGATCGCCTCTTGCATACGCGCAATAAATTGGTCAACGCTCATCGCCCCTTCATCACCGCTTTCGCGGCTACGCACCGAGACCACGCCTTCATCCACATCCCGTTGACCGACAATCAGCATAAAAGGGATCTTAGCCAGTTGACCTTTGCGTATCTTGGCCCCAAGTTTCTCGTTATCCGCATCAACGGAAACGCGTATCTCAGCGTCCCGCAGCTTCAATTCAACTGCACGTGCGTAGTCGAGAAATTTTTCCGAGATAGGCAATATCCGTACCTGCTCCGGTGCCAGCCAGGGCGGGAAGGCACCAGCATAATGCTCAATCAGGATACCGAAGAAACGCTCCAAACTTCCTAGCAAGGCGCGATGCACCATATAAGGCTGATGCTCTTTGTTATCCTCACCGGTATAGGTCAGATCAAATCGCTCTGGCAGATTAAAGTCAAACTGCACTGTGCTGAGCTGCCAGGGGCGCCCCAGCGCATCTTTGATCTTTAAATCGATCTTGGGTCCATAAAAGGCGCCGCCCCCCTCATCCACCGTATATGGGATGGATTCAGCCTGCAATGCGGCCTCCAGTGAGCGGGTCGCCTGCTCCCAACGTTCCAGCGGCCCCACCGCCTTCTCGGGGCGGGTTGATAAATACGCTGTGACATCGTTGAATCCAAACCGCCCCAGAATACGCAGGGCGAATTTTACTGTGCTGCGGACCTCGTCCTCAATCTGCTCTGGGGTGCAAAAAATATGCGCGTCATCCTGCGTGAAGCCCCGAACACGCAACAAGCCATGACGCACACCCTCTTTCTCATAGCGGTAGACTGTTCCCAGCTCCGCCCAGCGCAGCGGCAGGTCACGGTAGGAGTAGCGTCGTGTCTTATAAATTTGAATATGGAAGGGACAATTCATGGGGCGCACGTAATATTCATCAACCCTGCCATGCGTTTCCTCCCCCTCGGCCACTTTCATGCTGGGAAACATGCCCTCGCGGTAAAAGCCAAGATGCCCGGAGGTCTCCCAGAGCTGTGCCTTGCCTACGTGGGGGGTGAAAATCATCTCATAACCAGCGCGGAAGTGCTCTCTACGCCAAAAGTCTTCAATCTGAATCCGGATGCGCGCGCCTTTCGGATGCCAGTGCGCCAGTCCTGGGCCGACCTCTTCGCTGATGCTGTAAAGCTCCAGCTCTTTGCCGAGCCGACGATGATCGCGCTTTTTGGCCTCTTCAATCTGCTGCAGCCGCTCTTTGAGAGCCTCAAAGGAGATATCGGCCATGCCGTAAAGGCGTTGAAGCATCGGATTATTTTCATCACCTCGGAAATAGGAGCCAGCGACCGAGATCAGCTTGACAGCACCGATATCTGAGCTTTTCGCCACATGCGGACCACGGCACAGATCCACAAACTCTCCGCAGCGGTAGAGCGATATAACCTCATCTTCCGGAATGTCGCCTAGGCGCTCCAGTTTATAGGGTTGCTCTTTGAAGAGTTCACAGGCCTTATCGCGGGTCATCTCAAGCCGTTCAAAAGGCAGGGCAGCACTGATAAGCTTCCGTATCTCCTTTTCGATGCGTTTAAAATCGTCTGGCGAGAGCCTGTGATCTAGATCAAAATCATAGTAAAAACCATCCTCAGTTGAGGGGCCAATGTCCAATTTAACATTGTCAAAAAGCTTACAAACAGCTGCTGCCATCACATGCGCCGCGCTGTGGCGCATTATTTCCATTGAATACACTCAAGCCTCCAAAAAGGATAATCTAATAAAAACACTCGAAAATCACAGGTCGAGATGGTTATAGAGTACATGTATTAAGGCCTGATTGTCAAGGGGATTGAGCGGCAATCTTAAACTCTGTTGAATTGTAATATGAAATGCGACAACACATTGGAGAAAGGAAAAGCCACATGGAACAGCTGAATATTAGCACAAGCCAAAAAGTTGTTTCTCGAACGTTTATAGGCGTTTAGTGTAGTAGTCGCTCTATGAGAGATAAAAAAATTGGTTGCGGCTTTGCCGCGCTAGACCCTCTGTGGCTAATTTTTTTAACGCGTATACACGTTCCGAATAATAAATGAGGGTATGACAGACGCTCTCTCCGACAAAGTTCAAGACAAAGTTCGTGCCAAAGCTGACCTATTGCCCGGGGTCGGGGTCGCTATCGGAATCGGTATCGAAAAACGCGTAAAAACGACCCCGATGCCGACTCCGACCCCGACTCCGAGTGGCATGGCAGCACCTATCCACGCCGCATTCTCAATTTTTCATCTGCCAGGGAAATATCCTAAGGAGAGATGGGGAGTTGTCAAGCACAATGAAGTTTGTCGCATTTAACGTTGCAATCCCACCAGCAGCCCTCGGATCCGGGGCCGAAATCGGAGTCAACATCGGGTAATGCCTACCACATTTTACCCATCAAGCTCCCGGCGCAGCATCGCCGTAACCACCTTTCAACACCGGGGAGTTCGCTGCGTTATTTTGAGGTAAAAATCCTAGAGGCGAACCTCTTAAACTCATTCCCAAAAACGCATAGCGTTTGTTACTAAAGCAGCGGGCTCTCAACCATGCAACTCTTAATAAGGGCGCAGAACTTTCGCACACTGCACAAACTCAATTTAGTTGTAACGGAACGCTGCTTTAGCGTTAAACATTCTCAAAGCGGTCACCAGGTGCGGGCGCGTCGACGTTCTGAACTCCGTGTTGTCGTACCAACGTTTGCATGGCGGTCACTTTGTCGAGCTCGCCATGAATGGCGAACACATGCGAAAGGTTATCTTTGACACCGTCAAACCAGTGCATCAAAGCGGTACGGTCAGCATGCGCTGAGAGGGCGTTAATCGTATGCACGCGCGCATTCAAGGAATACTCTTCACCGAAGATTTTGAGTGGGTTGACCCTGTTCACAATCCTGCGTCCCAGGGTATGCTCCGCCTGATACCCCACAATCAAAACAATGTTACGGGGATCGCCGACAGCATGTTTAAGATGATGAACAACCCGCCCGCCTTCGCACATGCCAGAGGCGGAGATAATCACCAGCGGGCCCTTGACATCATTCAAAGCACGCGACTCATCAGCTGTTTTCAAAAACCGAAGATCAGGGAATTTCATAGGATCCTGACCTTGCCGCAGGATATCAGAGGCTTCGTCATCGTAGCACTCACGATGCTTGGCGTAGATTTTAGTTGCATTGAGCGACAAAGGACTGTCAACGTAAACAGGCGTGGGCGGCATACGTCCCTCGTCGTGAAGCCGATTAAAATAGTAGAGAATCTGCTGAGTGCGCCCCACACTGAAAGCAGGTATGATCAACCGCGAATGCTGCTGGTGAATATCTTCAATAAACCCCTTTAAGCGCCCTTTTACATCCTCATGCGAGGGGTGATCCCTGTCAGCGTAAGTACTCTCAATCAAAAGGATATCCGCCCCTTGCGGCATGTCGTAATTTTTAAGGATCGGCTGATCCGGCTGCCCCAAATCACCAGTAAATAAAAGGCGGCGACTCCTTGAACCGGACTCTTTGACATCCAGTTGGGTCAGTGCGGAACCAAGGATATGGCCCGCTGTATGAAACACAAAAGAGACACCCTCCCCAAGATCAACCTGCCGTTTGAGAGGCTCGGGTTGAAATTGCTTCATAATGCGAATCACATCCTGCTCTTCGTAGAGCGGCTCAAAAAGGTTTTTACCCAATTGCGCCCGCTTTTTATTCACATACTCAAGATCACGGTTTTGGAGGTAGGCCGAGTCACGCAGCAGAATTTCACATAAATCGCGCGTAGCTGGCGTGCAGTAGACCTTGCCCTTAAACCCATTGCGAGCCAAGGTCGGCAGATTGCCGCAATGGTCAATATGCGCATGCGAAAGGATCACCGCGTCAATGGTGCGCGGGTCGATCGCCATATCCCTGTTTTTATGAAAAGCCTCTTTGCGGTGGCCTTGGTAGAGTCCACAGTCCAGCAGGATGCGCAACCCGTTGGCTTCAATCAGATGCATTGAACCAGTGGTGGTTTGCGCGGCTCCATGAAAATTGATATTGATCATATAAATTCCTCTCTCTTTTTCACATATCACATCGAAACAATTTGGTTGCCTGTCTGTGCATAGTACGCAGCCAGGCAACAAAAAACTGTCGCAGGTTAAATGCTTATTCGTTATGGAGATTAATATTATCGCAAAAAAATTAATTAAAGAAGAGTAAAATTTTGAAGGCAGACAACTGCACAATATGATATATTTATCTTATGTTTAAGAAACACATACTGCGAATGGCGGCAACATGCCTAGCAGCCTTGACAGCGTCGGCTGGAATTACAACCCGGAGCGAGAGCTACACGCCGCCACCGTTCTCTCGCTACGCGCCAATCCTGGAGCGAATGCCTTTTGGGGCGCTGCCGGAAAAATTCGGACAAACGCTTGATTCAAACGTGGACAAACAGGAGTTATTGATCAAAGCGGAGCAACAGAAACTGGCGAGCCGCGTCAACATGTCGGCGGTTAATGTTACCCCGCAGGGAGCAACCGCAATTGGCTTCACCGATCTTTCAGTCAAGCCGCCAGTGAGCTATTACCTGCTGGTTGGCTCTGAAGCCGGAGGCTGGAAGGTGAATAGTGCCGATTACGAGGCAGAGACCGCTGAAATAGAGAAAGATGGCGTTAGCGTCTCGCTCCAGCTTAACAAAGGCATGGGTGAAACTCCGGGTGCCCCCGCTGCCCCTTCAAAAAACACACCTGCTAACCCAATACTGGCCGCTCAGAGGAGCCCTGTAACTCCCACACCGCAAGGTGTTGTAAAAACCACCTCCCCGCGCCCTCCAGCCGGCAGCGCAGCTCCATCCGTCTCAGCGGCAACGATCCGCGATAAACTGCGCGCTGCGCAGGCGGCGCAGGCGACGCAACAAGAAGCGAACAGCGGCAACGAGAGTGGTGCCCGTTCCTACATGGAGCGTCTGAGGGAGCGTAAAATTGAACAGGCTAAGGCGTTGGAAATGGCGCAAAGCACTCAGCGTCAGCAGCTTGAGAAGCTGGCCCGCGAGGTGGCCAGCAAAGAGATTGAGAAGCAAGCGGCAATTGCCGAAGAGACCGCGCTGGAGCGGGAGCTGGTTCTGGAAGAAGAGCGCCTTCAAAAAGAGGAGGCGAATCGTCTTGAAAAGCAGGCGGAGAAAGAGACACCGGCACCTTGAACGAACTAATTTTCACCCGCACCGCTGATCTTGTCGGCACTGATGCCCTGCATAAATTCCAAAACCGCAGCGTGATTATTTTCGGAATCGGAGGTGTCGGAAGTTTCTGCGTGGAGGCCCTTGCCCGTGCTGGAATAGGCAGCCTGACTCTGGTCGACCGGGATCTGATTGAGGTAAGCAATATCAACCGTCAACTGACGGCTTTGCACAGCACTGTAGGCCGCCCAAAAGTGGATGTAATGGCCGAACGCATCAAGGACATCAACCCGCAAGCGCGCATAGAAAAACAACAGACCTTCTATCTGCCGGAAAACAGCACTCAATTTAATCTTGCGGATTACAGCTACGTAATCGATGCGGTTGACACAGTGGCCGCAAAAATCGGATTGGCTCTCCAGTGCCAAAACCTGAAAGTGCCGCTGATCAGCTGCATGGGTGCGGGCAACAAGCTGGATCCACTCCAATTCCAGGTAGCAGATATATATGCAACCTCCATCTGCCCGCTCTGCAAAGTTATGCGCAAGGAGCTCAAACAACGCGGAGTCACAGCACTAAAAGTTGTCTACTCTCAGGAGGAGCCGGTAAAACGCAGTCGCACACCAGGCAGCATTTCCTTTGTACCGTCGGTTGCCGGATTAATTATGGCGGGCGAGGTGATTAAAGAGTTGCTTTAGTCACTCTTCTTCGCGCATTTACGCAATGGACAAATTTTCCTATTTTGGTACTCTATTGATGTGCCCGGCATCAGCCGATGAAAAAAACACATAAAGGAATATTCCATGCAACGAGCACTAATCACAGGCATCACAGGTCAGGACGGATCTTACCTGACCGAACTTCTGCTGCAAAAAGGCTACGAAATCCACGGCATCATCCGCCGCTCATCCAGTTTTAACACCCAGCGGATCGATCACCTCTATCAAGACCCCCATATTATGGGCACCCGCCTCTTTCTACACTACGGCGATCTCGCTGATGCCGGGCGACTGGCCAAGCTGATCTACGAGATTCAGCCCAATGAAGTCTATCACCTAGGCGCTCAGAGTCATGTGCGTGTCTCATTTGATATTCCTGAGTACACCGCTGACGTGGTAGCACTGGGCACCATCCGGCTGCTGGAGGCGATCCGTGAAACCGGCATGAAACAGAAAATTCGCTTCTATCAGGCCTCCTCCTCCGAACTCTACGGCAAGGTAGCGGAAACCCCACAGCGCGAGTCAACCCCCTTCCATCCCCGCTCCCCTTACGCGGTGGCCAAACTTTACGCCTACTGGGCAACAGTCAACTACCGTGAAGCCTACAATATGCACGCCAGCAACGGCATCCTGTTCAACCACGAGTCACCGCGCCGCGGCCCCACATTTGTAACCCGTAAAATCACCATGGCAGCTGCCCGCATCAAGGTGGGGCTGCAGAACGCGCTCTATCTCGGCAACTTGGATGCCCGGCGCGACTGGGGCTTTGCTGGCGACTACGTGGAGGCCATGTGGCGCATTGTACAGCAGGAACGTGCCGACGATTTTGTGATTGCCACTGGCGAGACACATAGCGTCCGCGAGTTCTGCGAGGAAGCTTTTGCCCTGCTGGACTTGGACTGGAAAGAGTATGTCAAACATGACCCCCGCTACAACCGCCCCAGCGAGGTTGACTTGCTGCTGGGCGACCCCTCCAAGGCACGTGCAACGCTGGGATGGGAGCCCAAAGTCTCCTTCAAAGAGCTGACCCGTATGATGGTGGAAGCAGATATGAATCATGCCCGTCAAGAGCTGGCCGTGCAGCTTAACGGAGGCACCATTGAGAGTGCCGAGTGACATTGGAAGTGATGGGGCGGGCGACTCTTTCCCACAGTTCGGGGTCGCGAATGCGTGCAAAGTTCATGAAAGCATTACAGTGAAAATTACAGATAAAATTTATGTTGCCGGCCATCGCGGCATGGTAGGCTCAGCCCTGCTGCGGGCACTCAAACAGCGCGGGCTGCCAGAGCCCATCACAGCCACCCATAGGGAGGTTGATCTCATACAGCAAGCGGCCACCGCCCGCTTTCTCGCAACTCACCGGCCAGATGCCATTATCATCGCCGCAGCCCGCGTGGGAGGGATTGAGGCCAACCGCACAGCACGCGGTATGTTTCTCTACGAAAACCTGATGATTGCCACTAACATCATACATGCCGCGCAGCAGCTCAAGATCCCGCGCGTACTCTTCCTTGGAAGCACCTGCATCTATCCGCGTATGGCACCGCAGCCGATCCCTGAAAGCGCCCTGCTCACCTCCGAGCTGGAACCAACCAACGAGGGCTATGCCCTCGCCAAAATCGCGGGCTTGAAGCTCTGTCAGTATTACAGGGAAGAGTCTGGCCTCTGCTATCACTCAGCCATGCCGACCAACCTCTACGGACCGGGCGACAACTACCATCCGCAAAACTCGCATGTCCTGCCTGCGCTGATCCGCAGATTTGAAGAGGCCCGCCTTGCGAACAGCCCCGCCGTCACCCTCTGGGGGAGTGGCACCCCGCTACGCGAGTTCCTGCATGTGGATGACCTGGCCCAGGCGTTGCTTTTCCTGCTCGCACTGGAAAATCCACCGGACGTGGTCAATGTCGGCTCCAGCGAGGAGTGCTCCATCCGCGAGCTGGCGATGATGATAAAAGAGGCCTCCGGCTGCCATGCCGAACTTAAATTTGACCCCTCCATGCCCGATGGCACACCACGTAAACTCTGCGACACCACCTTGATTCGTCAACTCGGCTGGAAACCCCAGATATCATTACGCGATGGCATCGCCGCCACCATCAAGGATTACCGCGAAACAAAAGCGCGAGGTTAAAGGTTGAAATGGTTGAATCACTTGATTTGTTTTATGACCCGACTACCTCATACCAACCTTGGCCTTCACCGGTAAAGGTTGCCTTGTCGCAGCTGATGTCATCGCTTTTGACTGTGATCCCACTGCCGCAAATGACCATCGGCCGCGTTTTGAAAGGCAGTGAAAAAATCACTGTCTCCCCGGCTGAAGCAAAACCGTTCAATCTGCGCTCCATCCTCTTATTCGGCCGCGAATCATAGGTGTAAAGTCCAAGGATGACGACAGGGGCTTTGGTCGCTGTGAGTTTTACCGTGTGTAACCCGAACCCAAGATTGAGAATACCTTTTCTGTTTTCGATATAACAATTTTTTTTCGCTATATCGACAAAAGGCACATTTGCGGGCTGAAGAAGTTTTTCAGCGCCGTCGACAAAAATGCTTATCTCACCGCCTTGTAAGCGGTCGACATAGGCTACGGAAATATCTGTGCAGACAACATCGACCTCAATATGTTCACCTGGGTTCAGTACGACTTGCCGATTACCATAGGGCGCGCCCCACTCAGATTTAAATTCGGTCACCGGTGCCGTGTTTTTCCATAGTTTATTGTCTACCTGAAAATAACGCCTGTCTGGACATATCTTTGAATCAACCGCAACCAGCACCGCGTCCTGTCCCTCGATTTCCAGGATATGCCGCTCGCCAAGGCTGCAATTACCGTGTCTGAAGGAGGAATTCCTGATATTTCTGCTCTGGATAGAGCTTTGCCTTGAAGGTTGTTTCTTCCCATCTACCACAAAGAACGTGGCGGCTGCTTTCGTGTCAAATTTCGCCCAGCAGTTTAGCGCGGTGTCCTCAAAGATAAACCTTGCCCCTTGAACTCGTGGACTCTTCTCATCAAAGGTCAGCATCGCTCCTTCCCACCCGTAAGTGTTTTTGTGAGCGCGTTCCGGCAGCTGTAATTGGGCGATGCCCGGCATGATCGGATCCCAGCACTCAAAGGCTTTTTCTATTTGTTTGAACCACAGGTAATGGGCCGCTGCCTGAGGATGCCCGTCAGAGGGTATTAGCGCTAGCTTATTGCACCATCTGGTGACATCGTCCCCCACTTTACCATAGTCAAGATACGGTATCTGATAGCAAAGCGAAAGCGCCATCAGATCGCCGGGGTTAGGTGTGTATCCTCCATTATTTTGAAACTGGCAAAAAAGAAACTCAGTATTCGGATGATGCCGTTGTATCCAGCGGATCATGCCCTCAAAGACCGCCACTTCGTCGGGCGTATCCGTTTTTTCGTTTGCGCCGCTGCCGAAAATCACGAGGTCAGGGGCAGGCCCCTGAGGCCGCGTAAAAAGATCGGGGTAAAGCCCGTCCCACTGTGTCCCGGTTTTATGGCCGGTCATTCCTTCAGAAGGCGGCAAAGACAGGGAAAAATATTCTTTCAATCCTGAATGCGCCTCACCCACGCAGGAGCCGTCACACGCCATGAACGTCAGGCATATTTTGCTTGCGGGGAGATTGAACTTTGTCATGAGTTCTAATTTCAATCTGCCGCCGTAACTGAAAAAGTGATTCCACCAGCCGAAATGGCCATCAAGGTCGGGTCGGTTGATTTTGGAAGCATCAAACAAACGTTCAGAAAGCGGTTTTTTGAAATCCGGTGAGGCGGGGTCTTCATTATAAAGATACATCGGCGGATTGGCGCTTCCCCTGTCGATGCTTGACCCCATAATCATGATATGAAGGGTTTCGCCTTTCCAAAGTTTCTGAATCGTCCTCGGAATGTTTCGATAATAAGCGACCATAGGACGGGCAGGCGGAAGGTTTTTAAGCGCTGAATCTGATTTCGAAAGGCAGGGCGCGTAGACCCAGACCGAACTGTCCTTTGACGTATTCTCGAATTCGACGCACACGCCTGTTGTATTGACGCCCTTAGCCGGTGAATCCCCCCCGGCCATCATGCCGATAATCTCCGCGGCATTAATCTTCAGTTCGATCGTGCCTGTTTTGTCGGATGTTGTGTCGTAGGATTTTGCGACAACCAGTTCGCCTCGCGACTGTTTTTGAAAGGTCCTTTTATCGGAGTACCCAAAATCGCCAGGTGCCCAGGTGCCGTCCTCGCTGTCCAGTTTCAACAGCTTTATGGAAGCCTTGAGCGCCCCCGGGGCATCCTGATAGCCATCTGCGGAAAGACTTAACTTTTCGCCGTGGGCAAGGCTTGCTTCGGGAAGAGTGAAAAACTGTTTGAATTTCTTGCCTGGCGCTATCGACACCATGTTATGCACCGAGTTCAACGGCCTGATTTTCGGATCGACATGAGACTCACGGGTTACGGTGATGTCCTGCCATGCATCCGTGTTCCAAAACGCTACATTATTAAACGTGTAGCTGTTTGCATTGCCGTCGCGGTGATTAACGAAAGCGTGAAACTCAAAATCAGAATTCTGTAAAAGATTCCCTCTTACGCCCCCCCAAGACAACCCCGTTAAAATCATTGCCGTGGAGAAAAATATTAAGCGATTAAACATGTGAAAACTCCTTACCTTTACCTTTTTTAACTGCCCATACAGGCACTCCGAACGAATCTCTTTCTCAAATAAAATTTAAGCTTACTGCCTTTGCCGATCAGCGTCAATCATAATTACAGGCGTATTTCACTTACAATGTGTTGTCGCATTTTATATCACAATTCTGCATACTTAATTGCGTTTGGTTCGTATTTACGCTAATATATGCACTATGAACGAAATTATAAACAATGAAATTGCGAATCATGAAAACCAGGTTGAAAAAAAACCGGGTGATGGTCAGGCGCGGTTTTCGTTGATTGAAGTTCGGGTGCTGGGTTGTTTGATTGAGAAGGATATCTCCACCCCGGAGTACTATCCGCTGACCTTGAATTCGTTGGTTGCAGCGTGTAATCAGAAATCCAATCGCGATCCTGCGATGCTGTTGGATGACAAGACAGTTGTCCGAACGCTCGAAGATTTACGCTACAACCAGCAAATCGTGCGGCAGATCTCCTCCACTGGCTCCCGTGTGCCAAAATACAAGCACATGGTGCCCGACCATTGGGGATTTACACTGCCGGAGCTGGCTGTTATGTGCGAACTTTTCCTGCGTGGCCCGCAGACCGCTGGCCAGCTCCGCACCCGCGCCGCCCGCCTGCATGCCTTTACCTCCATTGAGGAGGTCGAAGCCACACTGGCGGCACTGGTCACATGGGAGGATGGCCCGTTTGTGGTGCAACTGCCGCGTGAGACTGGCTGTCGTGAGCAGCGTTGGGCCCACCTGCTCTCCGGTGAACCTGCAGTTGATTCAGTAGTGAGCGAGGTCCGCCCCGAGCCCGCCCGGCTTATTGTCCAAGCCGAGAATGAGCGGATTACCGCGCTCGAAACAGATGTGGCTGCCTTGCGCAAAGGGTTTGATCAATTGCTCACTGAATTCGCGGCTTTCCGGCACCAGTTTGACTAAAGCAGCTTTCCACACTGCTTTAGAAGTAAAGTAAGCATCTTGCTTGCTATGAAATTTTCAGTGAAGTTGGGGCTGTTTTAAAGTATGATTTTTATGCAGTTATAAAATGTCTCCGCCTCCTGCTTGAACTTCTATGTGTGAAAGGGTAAAATACCAAAGATATGGAAACTATTAAACGCAAGATATTACTGGTCGATGATGACCAGAGCCTGCTGGAGACCCTGAGCGATTTTCTCATTTTCGAGGGTTTTGATGTGCTTTGTTCGCCCAGCGGTGAGGATGCCTTGATCAAATTGCGCTCCTTTCAGCCAGATCTGATCATTTTGGACATGGGGATGCCGGGTATGGGCGGCAAGGGTTTTCTAGACCGTATCACCAATCCCGATGGCAGTACTTCGGCCCCGGTTCTGGTTTTGACCGCCCGCTCAACCATGGCGGAGTATTTTGCTGATAAGATGATCGCGTCATTCATGTCAAAGCCCTGTGATCCCGCAGATTTGTTGATGGAGGTCGGACGGATCATAATTCAGTTTGGCAGCCCTAAGAGTGCGGCTAGCACTAAAATGGTACGCAAACTGGTGGTGGCAGAGCCTGATGCGGCACTGCAGCATCAGCTGCAGGGCGAGTTAATGGCTGCGGGCTTTCATGTGGTCGCGGTTTCCAACGGGCTGGAAGCTCTGGAGAAAGCGATTGAGATCAAGCCGGACGCGGTTGTGATGCGTCTGGAACTTCCTAAGATGAGTGCCAACGAGGTGCTCGGCATGCTCCGGCGACTGCCCGGGACCGCTGATGTGTCCGGGATTGTCTATGGCGTTACGCTGCCGGGGGTCGAATTGGATTATGTGGCAAAGCTCACGGTGCCGCAGAGTTGTCTGGTCAGTGATCTGAATGTCGATGCTATCGTAGATCGTGTGATGAACATCACCGGAGCATGATTGATGCGTTGCCCCAAGTGTGACAAGAATGACGACAAGGTGCTTGACAGCCGGGCCGCCCGTGATGATAAGGCGATCCGCCGGCGTCGGCAATGTCTGGTTTGCGACCATCGTTTCACCACCTATGAGGAAATTGTGCGTGATGAGCTGAAGGTCTTAAAGCGGGACGGACGGCTGGAAACTTTTGATCGTATCAAGCTGGAACGCGGTTTGATGCGCGCCTGCGAAAAACGTCCTGTGACCACTGATCAAATTCATGATCTGCTGGATCAGATCATTAAAAGTTTTGGTGACCGCGCGGAGATTACCGTGGATGAAATCGGCGAGACCGCTCTAAAACAACTCCATTTGATTGACGAGGTGGCTTACATCAGGTTTGCATCTGTTTATCGTCGGTTTGAGGATGTGAGTGAGTTTATTAAGGCGATCAAAGAGATTGCGCAAAATCAAGGATAGCGATGTACAAGCTGACCGTCTATATTCCGGCAACGCATTTGGAGCAGGTCAAGGATGCACTCTTCGCGGCCGGTGCCGGACAATATCAAAACTATGACCGCTGCTGCTGGCAGGTGTGTGGTGAGGGGCAGTTCAGGCCGCTCCCTGGCAGCCAGCCTTTTCTAGGGGAGGAGCTGCAAGAGGAACGCCTGCCGGAGTATCGCGTCGAGATGCTCTGCGCGGATGATCTGATTCAAGCGGTCGCAATAGCTCTCAAAGCAGCTCACCCCTACGAAGAGCCTGCCTATGATTTTGTTAAAATAATTCGGCTATGCCCAATTATCTGATTCCGCTGTGCGGAATAGCAGTGTCCCGCCCTGAAATATGTTGTCACTTTTTGGAACAAACAATTAACTGTTCGTTTGCGTCCCATAAGGGGCTGCTTGGCGATTGCGTTTTGAAAATCAACCTGAAAGATGGCTACTGTGTTTCCTGCGGTCGCGAAAGCGGTGTGCTTTATCGCAGCTGTCCATATTGTGGCGAACGGGTCTGGCACCCTTTGTGGCGCCGCTTAGCCAAGGGCTATACTCTGTTCATTCTGCCATTGCTACTGGCAACAACGGCTCTAGTTAATCCAGCCAGTTGGTCTTCTTTTTGGGAACTCTGCTGTAATGGCGTGTGGCTGTGGCAGGGGGTTCTGGGGGTTTCGATAGGCCTGCTGTTGATGCCCAGAGATGACAAACGGCTGATCTTGACATCTTCCAAGGAACATCTCCTCTGGCTGCTGAACTCCTTGGCAGCCTCAGTGCTTCTGTTGCTGTGCGCTGTGGTTTCAACACGTCCCCTTCGTTCAAACGTCTCGCTGGACGCAGCAGATTGGCTGTTGGTGGCAACCTGTTGGAGCAGTGCCCTGCTGATCCCGCTTGCTCTTAACTCAGGGTGGTGGCGGGTAATACTGGCCGCTTTGATTGTGCTGGCTTTACTTCTGATATGAGTCCTCTGATGCTTTTTACCCTCAAGGCGTGACCATTTAATGGTCACGCAAACCAATGGTCACGCAAACCAATGGTCACGCAAACCAATGGTCACGCAAACCAATGGACGCGTAAACCAACCCAAAATCGCAGTTTTTTGCACAAATCTAAAAAACACTACATTTAGTGTTTGAAAAATTACGCACAACAATATATAGTTGATACTTGTTTTGTAAGAGTTGCTTTGGTTTAGTTTTTTAACAGGAGGTTTGTGATGGAAAATATGGTTCAGCCCGATCTGATTTTACGTATAAAAAAGCGCGATGGCCGCGAAGAAGCTTTTGATCTGAAAAAAATTGTTCAAGCTGTCAGAACCGCAGGTGAGGCCACTGGAGAGTTTGGCTCGGATGAGGCTCGCAAGCTGAGCATCAAAGTAATGTCGCTGATTCAAGCATTATACGATACGCTGGAAATCACTGTTGAAAGTGTGCAGGATATTGTTGAGGAGGTGCTGCTAACCTCCCCTTACCGGAAAACAGCCAAAGCCTACATTATCTACCGCGATCAACACGCCCGGATGCGTGAGATGGTCAAAAAGGCCGATGTTGATTTGATCGACAGCTACCTTGCCCGCGCGGATTGGCGCGTCAAAGAAAATTCGAATATGGCCTATTCGCTGCAAGGTTTGAACAACTATATCTCCAGTGAAATCAGCAAAGTTTACTGGCTCAACAAAATCTACCCGACTGAGGTGCGTGAGGCGCATGACAGTGGCGCACTCCACCTTCATGACCTTGGTCTGCTCAGTGTCTACTGCGTGGGCTGGGACTTGCAGGATCTGCTGCGCAGCGGGTTCAAGGGTGTTGCGGGCAAGGCCGAGAGTCTGCCTGCCAAGCATTTCAGGACTGCGCTGGGCCAGATTGTCAATTTCTTCTACACCCTGCAGGGCGAAGCCGCCGGCGCACAGGCTTTTTCCAGCTTTGACACCTTGCTGGCGCCTTTTGTGCGTTACGATAATCTCTCTTATAAAGAGGTGCAGCAGGCGCTGCAGGAGTTTGTCTTCAACGTGAATGTGCCTACCCGGGTCGGTTTCCAGACCCCATTCACGAATATCACGATGGATCTGATCGCACCTGCCACGATTGCCAATGAGAATGTTGTGATCGGCGGACGGGATATGCCGGAGACCTACGCGGATTTCCAAGTCGAGATGGATATGATCAACAACGCCTTTCTGGAGGTCATGACCCAGGGCGATGCCAAAGGACGCGTTTTTACCTTCCCGATCCCAACCTACAATGTCTCCAAAGATTTCGACTGGGAACGTCCTGGGCTGGAGAAGCTCTGGGAGGTCACCGCGAAATACGGAATCCCATACTTCGCTAATTTTGTGAACTCGGATATGAGCCCGGATGATGCCCGTTCCATGTGCTGCCGGCTGCGGCTGGACACCCGTGAGTTGATTAAACGTGGTGGAGGTCTCTTTGGGGCCAACCCGCAGACTGGATCGATCGGCGTGGTCACCATCAACATGCCGCGTCTGGGCTATCTGGCCGAGGATGAGGGCGAGTTTATCGCACGTCTCGACAGTCTGATGACCATTGCCCGCAACAGCCTGGAGATCAAGCGTAAGGTGCTGGAGCAGTTCACCAAGCAGGAGCTTTACCCTTACACCAGCTTCTATCTGCGCCAGGTGTATCAGCGCTTTGAAAAATTCTGGCAGAATCACTTCTCGACCATTGGTCTGGTTGGCTTGAATGAGGCGTGCCTCAACCTCTTTGGCAAAGATATTGGAACGCCTGAGGGCCAAGCCTTTGGCCTGCGGGTTATGGATTTTATGCGTGAACGACTGGTGGATTTCCAGGAAGAGAGCGGCAATTTCTACAATCTGGAGGCAACTCCGGCTGAGGGCACCACCTACCGCCTGGCGCGTCTGGACAAAAAATATTATCCCGCCATTATCTCCGCTGGCACCGATGGCGAGCCTTTCTACTCAAACTCCACCCAGCTTCCAGTCAACTACAGCAGCGATATCATGCAGGTGCTGGACCTGCAGGATGAGATTCAGACCAAGTATACTGGCGGCACAGTGGTACATACCTTTATCGGCGAGGCGGTCAGCGATCCTCTGGCAGTCAAGGCCTTTGTGAAGATGGTCTGCACCAATTACCGTCTGCCCTATTTCACGATCACCCCGACCTTCAGCGTCTGCGAGGAGCACGGCTACCTCAAAGGCGAGCAGCGCTCCTGTCCCACCTGTAATCGCAAAACCGAGGTTTACTCCAGGGTTGTCGGCTATATACGTCCTGTGGAACAGTGGAACGAGGGCAAGCAGCATGAGTTCGAACGGCGCAAGACTTACAGCCTGACACCTGCTTAGTTTGAAGGTCAAACGCACCCGACCCCGAGTTGCATAGTGAAAGGTACACCGTGGGGTGTAGGGTTGCTTCTGCCTTGTCCGCCGTAGCCTTGGCGAAGGAGGAAGAAGCAATTGCGGATACTGGGCAGGTATTCGCCAAAGACGCCCCATGGGATTTCATGATCTTTGATTGGCTCTTCCGTCTTCGTCCCGCAAGCGGAACTACGCCGGACAAGCACCGCCAACCCTACACTTTCAACCATAATGAAGTTTGCTTTGTCATTCGGTGTAGTCGCCGCTTTACGAGCGGCGTCGGTTGACGATGATGTGCGACGATGCTGGTTGATGATTAAAGCCCACTTTCAGTTATACGTGAGCAGTAATGTTTTACAAACAAAAATCGAAGTTATGGGCAAGGTTCGAGGCAAGGTTTAAGAAAGGTAGATTATGAAGATTGCTGGAATGGTGCCATTGAGTTTATGTGATTATCCCGGTCACATCGCGGCGGTTGTATTTACCCAGGGTTGCAACTTTAAGTGCCCGTTTTGTCACAATGGACACCTGATTCCTGAGAGCTCTGAGGGTGCGGAAATACTGGAGGAGTCCTCGATTTTCGCCTTGCTGGCAGAGCGCTGTGCAAAGCTTCAGGGGGTGGTGGTGAGTGGCGGGGAGCCGACTTTGCAACCTGATCTTGCTGATTTTTTGCAGCGCGTTAAGGCGCTGGGCCTGAAAACTAAACTCGACACCAACGGCGCCCGGCCTGCAGTACTCAGTGATCTGCTAAACCAAGGCCTACTGGACTTTGTGGCCATGGACATTAAAGCGCCTTGGTGTAAATATGAGGCGCTTGCCGGTGTCCTCTGTGATGTGGCCGCGTTGCAGCAGAGTGTTAATCTGATAGCCAGTGCTGGTATTGAACATCAGTTCCGAACAACGCAGGTGCATCATCTGCTGAACTCAGAGGATTACGCTGAGATAAAGCACCAGATCCCCAATGGTAGTCAGCATGTCTGGCAGGAGTACCGACCTGTGTGTAAGTTAGATGTAACCGCTCAGAATTCAGGCTTCTGACCCCTGAGTAGTTACAGTTAGATTTATAATTCAGCCCATGCGATCTTATTCTTTTTGTGCGTGTAATTTACTTGGTTCACCGCTATTATGTGGTGTTGGGCGATGTTGCCGAGTTTAACGTTTTCGCAAGGAGTTAATAAACGATGAAAATTACGATTGTTGGGTCGGGTTACGTTGGTTTAGTTGCTGGTGCCTGCTTTGCTGAGTTGGGGAATGATGTGATCTGCCTGGATGTTGATGTCGAGAAGGTTGAAGCTTTGAAGACGGGCGTTGTCCCGATCTATGAGCCGGGGCTGGATGAACTGATCGTCCGCAGCCATAGAGAGGGTCGGCTCCAGTTTACAGTTGATAAGCGCAAGGCGATTCAATTTGCCGAGATTATCTTTATTGCGGTTGGAACTCCGATGGGCGAGAACTATGAGGCTGACCTGCGTGATGTCAGAGCGGTTGCTGCGGATATCGGCACGCACATGCAGGAGTATAAGGTTGTTGTTAACAAGAGTACCGTTCCAGTGGGAACAGCGGCGATGGTCAAGGCGATTATTAAGCAGAGCCAGCCAACGGACATTGAGGTGGATGTTGTCTCTAACCCCGAATTTTTACGGGAGGGGGCGGCAATCAAAGACTTTATGTTGCCAGACCGAGTTGTGGTTGGGAGCGACTCTGAGCGGGCTGAGGATATTATGCGGAGGCTCTATCAGCCGCTTGTCCGCATTGATCATCCGATGGTCGTCACCGATATCAAGAGCGCGGAGTTGATCAAATATGCGGCCAATGCGATGCTGGCCACCCGCATCAGTTTTATGAATGAACTCTCGCACCTGGCCGAGGCCGTGGGTGCCGATATCAAGAAAGTCGCGCTCGGTATGGGGCTGGATAAGCGCATTGGCTCGCGCTTTCTGCAGGCCGGCGTGGGCTATGGAGGCAGCTGTTTTCCGAAAGATGTGCAGGCTTTGATTCACACCATGAAAGAAAGCGGGTGCCACTCCCGAATTCTGAATGCCGTTGAAGAGGTGAATAATGACCAAAAACTCTCGTTGATACCCAAGGTTGAGCGTTTGGTTGGCGATTTGGCTGGAAAAAAAATAGCGGTCTGGGGGTTGGCGTTTAAACCCAAAACCGATGACATCCGTAACTCACCGGCGCTGCAGATGATTGCCGAGATGCAGCGGCGTGGTGCGGTGATCGCCGCTTTTGACCCGGTTGCCGAGAGCAACTGCCGCAGGGAGGGGGTTGCGGTTGAGTATGTCCAGAAACCTTTGGATGCGCTTGTGGATGCGGACTGTCTTGTTCTGATAACAGAGTGGGATGTGTTCAGAGGATTGGACCGGGCGGAGATGAAACGCTTGATGAAGAGCCCCAATATCGCTGATGGCCGTAATGTCTATGATCAGGGTGAGATGCGCTCGCTAGGCTTTAATTACCTCAGCGTCGGGCGTTAATCTTCGGGTGTTAATCTTCGGGTTGACAAATTTCAGCAGAAGTAGCATAATTTTGAACTTCGACGGTGAAACAGTCCGTCAGATCGGAATAATAAACGGAAGTCCGTGAGATTCGGACGCGGTCGCGCCACTGTAAAAAGCTACGACCTCCCAGATACCATGCATCAGCAGAAGGTGGGAGGAAGGTTTGAAGCTCTAAGCCAGGAGACGTGTTATTCGGATACTGCAAGATTCCTCCGCGGGATATGAGGATCAGGAGTATTGAGACATTGTTTCATATTGCTTCGGATTCCATATGAGAACTCCGAAGTTTTTTGTTTTTAAGGTTCCGCCCTAACACCAACATAACCAAGGTAAAGGCATGGAGCTATGAAAGCAAATACTATCGCACTAACACTGACCCTTCTGAGCGCATCCGCTCTCTATCTCGACGCGGCACCAACGCCCGGCAAACCCACTTACATCATCCAGGAGCTGGATAACTCTGCGGGAACATTCACAACCTACGGCGGTTTGACCAAGAATGGCGATGTTCTTTACTACGGCAACTATGACACAGTGAGGCAGTATGACCTGGCAGGGGCGACCAACTCGGTTTACGCAACCACAGTGGGCAATGCCGACACTAAAGGGCTGGCTAAGATTGGTTCAACCCTGTATATGGCGTTGGACACATCCTATAATGCTCCCTATCCCTCAAGTCTCGGCACAGTTGACCCAGCCACTGGTTTCACTGCAACTCTGGTGAGCGGTAAAGAGCAGGGTGAGACAACCTACTCGATCTATGACGCAACGCTCAACAACGGCGAGTATTATTTTGTCGCGGCCCCTGGAACCATTAACACTAACAGTCAGTCGGGTGCAACTGGCACCCGCATCTATCGCTATAATAACGCTGATCCGAGTGCTCCGGTTGAAATCGCCAACATCGGCGGCTCCTCCGGCGGCATTGCCTTCGACACTGCGGGCAACCTTTACTATGCGTCGCAGAACTGGGGTCAAGGCATCCTGAGATTTAATGCCGTAAATGTCGCGCGCGGTGGGCTGACCGCAGCCGACGGCGCAACTGTGGCGGATGTTACCGCAGGTTATCTTGGATTTTTGCCTGACGGCCATTTGGTCGCCACAACCGGCTGGGGTGTCAGCTTGGATGTTTTCGATATCAACACTGGTGCCAAGCGCAGAACAATTGCCACTGTTCCATCCGACTGGTCTGAATCAATTGGCAAATTTGTGGTCGATGGCACCACGCTCTATGTCGCCCATACCGACTGGAACGCGTATACTGGCAATCTCTATGCGATTAACCTTATTGAGCCCGCAGGCTATGCGAGTTGGGTCACGGACAATTTTCCCGTCACCTACCCCGGTGATGACGTTGACAGCGATGGCGATGGCTCCGCCAACTACGCTGAGTTCGTGGCCGGTACATCGCCAACCGACAAATTGGATGTGTTCACCATAAATATCGAGATGACCGATGACCTGCCAACCCTGAGCTGGACTCCCGACAAAGTTGCTGGCCGCAGCTACACGCTGCAAGGGCGCGAATCTCTTGCAGCCGGAGGCTGGGGCGCTACGAATGCCAACTCGCGCTTTTTCCGAGTTAAGGTCCAGTTGAGTCAGTAACAGAGTCAGGGGCGGTAAGCAATTAACCAGGTCACTAAGTCACCAGGTCACCGAGTCACCAGGTCAAAAAAACAGCTTACCGCCAAGCCCATGAGAAAAACTACGAAAATGCGAATAAAAACAAAGATACTGGCGACCACTGCCTTCGCTTTACTCGCGCTAACAACTGCTCGGTATTGCGCCGCGCAGAGCAATATCGTGGTGGTGGTCACCGCCTCGCGCCTTGACTCGCTGGCCCAGGATGTGATGCAGGTGGCTGGCGATGTCTCCGTGATCAACCGCGAGGGCATCGAACGCTCGCGCGCCCACAGTGTCCCTGAACTGCTGCGTTCGCATGGCAATGTTGTTATGCGCTCATCGACCGGCAAAGGCAACACCGGCGAGCTTGCCATGCGGGGGTTTGGTGAGAACAGCGGCCTCAGAGTGCTGGTGGTTGTTGACGGGCAGACCATGAATCGCTCGGATATGGGGGTCCAGGATTGGCAGCAGATCCCCCTTGATGAGATTGAAAATATTGAAATCCTGCGAGGCGGTCAGAGCGTGCTCTATGGCAACCACGCCCTCTCCGGTGTGATCAAGATTACCACAAAAAAAAGGGGGCGAGGATCGTACCAAGCTCAAGGCCTCAGCTGGCAGCTATGGCTTTCAAGAGTATGGGGCTACCCATCAGGGTTCAATCGACGCTCTCAGCTACGATGCCGGCCTCAGCTACCAGCGCGATGAAGGCTATCGTAAGAACTCACTCTCCTGGAGCAAGAACGCCAACGCCAGCCTGAGTTATGATATCACCGGCGAAGATACCCTGACCTTTCGTTTCTCCGGTGGCGAAAATTACTACCAGCTGCCCGGACCGCTGACCTACGAGCAATACAAGAAAAGTCCCAAGAAATCAAGCAACCGAGGCGACCAGGATGCGCACACTGATAGCGGCTTGATTACCTCGCTCTACGAAGCGGAGCGCGACTGGGGCAAGATGCAGCTCAACGCTGGTCTTAACATGCGCAACATCGACTGGGAGATGAGCGGCATGCACGGCTGGAACCAGCAGCGGGGATACTCCCTCTCGCCCAAAATTATGTATGGCGATGAGGACGACTATTCAATTAGCGGCGGGATTGACCTGCTCTACGACACGCTGGATTTCACAGGCCAGAACAATGTGAAGATTAACTATGCTGAACTCAATCGTCTGACCACCGGTCCATTTCTGCTGGCCAAGAAAAAGTTCTTTGATGCCCTCACATTCAGCGCTGGGGCGCGCTATGAGCGGGCGCGCACAGATGGCAAAAACCTGCAATACAACAAGGCGGATATGATCGAAGTGCTTGAACCGCCCTATCCCTGGTTAGATCCCATCCCCAATCCCGACTACCCAGCTCAGCCAATTAAAGAGGCCTCCTTTGATGACTCGTTTTATAAAGAGGGGTGGTCGTACGAGGCTGCCATACTGTGGGAGGTAACCGAGAACTTCAGCCTCTGGTGTCGCTACAACCGGGTCTACCGCTACCCAGCTCTTGACGAAAGCGCCTCCTACCAGGGCTATCCCCTCGAACACCCTCTCAATGCTGGCCTTGAGCCTGAGACCGGCGATAATTTCGAGGTTGGCGGCAAGCTGCGCTGTGGCTCTTGGAGCGGTTCGGCCACGCTCTTCTATCTGATGATGGATGATGAGATCTCCTATGATGATCAAAAAAAATTGAACACCAACATTGGCGAGACCGAGCGGCTTGGCTCAGATCTGCAACTCGCGTTTGAACGTGATATCTATGGCGCATCCTGTATGACCGAGCTGGTTGCCGCGAAATTCCGCGATGGGGCTAACAAAGGCGAGCATGTGCCGCTGGTCCCTGATGCGCATGGGGTTGTCACGCTCTGGGTGGAGCCGCTTGCGGATTTTCGCTTAACTGGCAACTATACCTGGGTTGTAACCCAGTATCAGGGTGGTGACTTTAGTAACAAAATGCGCAAAATTGATGGGTATGGACTCTTCGGAGTGCGCGCTGACCTGACTTTGATGGATCATCTCGGGCTCTTTGTAAAGGTCGATAACCTGCTTGACCAAGCTTACGCCAGCTCCGCCTACACTGGTGCCTGGTATCCCGGCATGGGGCGCGCACTCTATGGCGGCCTGACCTTGGAGTTTTAATGGCGCGGAGTGAAGAAGTGCGCGAGTGCGTAAGTGCGATAGTGCGCGAATGAAAAGGTCGCGCCGTTGGCGTGGGGCAAAGTAGGTCCGATTTCCAATCGGACATCTCCGGTTGGAAACCGGAGCTATAGAAGTCGCCTTCGCCTTCGGTTTACGATAGCGGCGACGATGCTGGTTGACGAGCCCCCGCACGATCCCAATCGTCCAGCAACATCGTCGCACAGCATCGTCGGCGTGTTATGATTTAGTTCGTGAAAGGCGCGCCCTGAGGTGTAGGGTTGCTTCTACGAAGCAATTTGAGGGTGCCGGGCGGCTGTTCGTCAAAGGCGCGCCAAGGGATTTCATAATCTTTGCTTGGCTCATAGAGCCAACCCTACAGTTTCAACTTGGATGAAGCTTGCAGGTAGTGCGACAGGCGCAAATGCGCCAAAGGCTACAGGCAATAACTCGACAGACAACTTTTTGGAAAGAACAATTAATAGATGTAAAAAAAGAATAGGAGCAACAATGAAATTTTTTATATTGCTGACCTTTATGTGGGCGATATCGCTTTCAGCTGCTCAGCTGCCAGCACCGGGCACAGCAGGCTTGCCAATTCCATTTGCCAAAGCCGCAGGGCAGGCTGGCAGCACTGCGATCCACATGAACTCACCGCGCTTTGTCGGCTGGGCTGATGGTTATATTGATCTCTCGTATGGCAGCTCTGTGGCCCCTGTGTGGAAAACCCCGGCCAAGGCGTTGGGCAAAGCTAAGGGCACAACCACCGATATCGTCTGCCTTGGGAGCGGAGGGCGCATTACTCTGACCTTTTCAACCCCGATTGCCAATGGAGCGGGGTTTGATTTCGCTGTTTTCGAAAACGCCTTTGACGACAACTTTCTGGAGCTAGCCTGGGTAGAGGTTTCCTCTGATGGGATTCATTTCTGCCGTTTCCCAAACTATTACGTTGGCAAACTTCCAGTTGGCGGCGGCAGTGGTCATGATCCGAGAGATATCTACGGCCTCGCGTCAAAATACAAACAGGGGTATGGCACTCCGTTTGATCTGCAGGAGCTGCGGGACGCTTACGACACGATTCTCAGTAAAAAAGCCAATTTTCTCAGCAAAGCGTATCAAAAATCCATCACCGATAATTTCCCTTATCTTGACCTAAATAATATCGGCTATGTTAGAATAATCGATATTATCGGTGATGGTAGCGCTATTGATGCCACTGGGCTCAGACCAATTTATGATCCATACCCCACCACTGGCAGCGCCGGGTTTGATCTGGACGCAATAGGGGTCATCAATCAGCGTCAGACTCCTAATCTCCTATCGCAGCAGATCACCTTCGCACCGCTCCCGCACCAGCGACTTGACACTGGCTCTATCAACCTGAGCGCCACCAGTAGCAGCGGCTTGCCAGTTGCATTTACGGTTACGGAGGGGCCGGCCTTGCTTACGGGTGCCGCCCTCGCTTTCACTGGCAGCGGTAGTGTGGTTGTGACCGCATCCCAGCCCGGCGACGCGAGCTACGCCCCGGCAGCCAATGTTGTCCACTCGTTTGTGATTGCGGAGCACACGCAGCATATCTACCTCGCACCTGTCCCTAATTTACTGGCAAACCCGACCTTCCAGTTGTATGCTGCCAGTAGCCGTGGTCTACCTGTCAGTGTCGAGGTTTTTGATGGTGCCGCTGATGACAGGACTAACAATTATAACCGACTGACAGTCAGCAGCACTGGTTTCGGCAGCTCCGGTGTCAAGATAGTCACACTGCGGGCCTTTCAAAATGGTGACGCAATAACAGCGCCCGCTGAAGATGTATTTATGCAGGTCAAGGTTATCAATTCACGCTCAGCTGATGCGCCTCAGAGCTTTGCTGCCTGGTGCGATGTTCATCAGATTGCGGTCAATCGTACGGCGGATAACGATGGTGATGGCTTCAACAACTTTGATGAGTTCATGGCTGGCACCAGCCCAGTGCGCCAGGAGGAAAAACCGGATATTGTTTTCACTGTCGAGCCAAGTGCGCCGGAGCAGCGGCGGGCATTGGTCAAGCTGCGCATTTGCCGCAGGGCAACCGCCACATTGAAATTTCAGCACTGCGAGAGCCTGAATGAGGGGTGGCATGAGGTTATACCGAACATCAAAGCGTTGACCTATGCGGAGGAGTCAGGCACAGAGTACGTCGAACTTGAGCTGGAGCTAAACGCCGATGCCTCCGCTGGTTTTTATCGGGCATTATATGTGGAGTAGGATTGTCTGTTGTAGCTTGACTAGTATTTTATGATTTAGTTTGTGAAGAGTGCGCCCTGGGAGCTGGATTGCAACGTAAATGCGACAAACGTCATTATGCTTGACAACCTTTTTAAGATCAATGTACAGGGTTTATAGAAATAATATTGCTCTGCGTACTCTACCGGCTCTGCGAGGGCAAATTCAGCTGTTCAATTTTTCTGATTAACTCTATAATGTGCGCTAAATGAGTGAAGAAAAAAATATAAAGTCAAGAGTAGTGGCAATTGTCGGGCGCCCGAACGTTGGCAAATCGGCGATTTTTAACCGGATTGCAGGTAAGCGGATTGCTATTGTACATGATGAGAGCGGTGTGACCCGCGACCGTCTGATGCAGGAGGTCAGCTGGAGTGATCAGCGATTTTCGCTGATCGACACCGGTGGCGTGGCGCTGCGCGACGGCGAGAGCCAGCGCGACAAGATTGAATCGGGTATCCGCACGCAGGTCGACATTGCACTGGGTGATGCTGCAGCTGTGATCCTTGTAGTGGATGTGCAGCAGGGGGTGCATTCGCTGGATGAGGAGGTGGCCGACATTGTCCGCAAGCGCGGGGTTCCCTGCGTGGTGGCGGTCAATAAATGCGATCTGCCTGAGCATGATGATGGCGCTGAGGAGTTCGCCCGTTTAGGATTCGCCTACTTTCCGGTGGCAGCGCAGCACAACCGCGGCATGGGCGATCTGATGAGCGAAATTCTACCGTTACTGCCACAGGTTGAGAATGAGACCGAGACGATCCCTTTGAAGGTCGCAGTGGTCGGCCGCCCCAATGCCGGCAAATCCTCCTATATCAACCGTTTGCTGCGCAATGAGCGCGTGATTGTCTCAGATGTCGCCGGCACTACTCGGGATTCAATTGAGGTGCCTTTCACGATCGGCAAGGGGGGCCAGGCGCGCCATTACACCTTTGTTGACACAGCTGGGATGCGCAACCGACACAAAGTGGATAGCTCAGTTGAGCGTTTCAGCCTTTTCCGGGCTGAGAAGAGTGTTGAGGAGGCGGATGTAGTGGTGCTGGTGATGGACCCTGATTTCGGTCCGACCAGTCGTGACAAGCATATTGCATCGCTGATTCAGAAGCATGAGAAAGGCTGCCTGATCATCATGAATAAATGGGATCTGGCCGACGCAAAAGGGATCACGCAGACCCAGGCTGAGCCAGCGATCCGCCAGATGATGAGCTTCATGGATCACTGTCCGATTGTGTTCACATCCACGGTCAGTGGTCTGAATGTGCGCAAGAGCATTGAGGTGATTGACATTGTATCCGCCAACATCCGGGTGGAGCTGCCGACAGGTATGCTCAACCGCACTATCAAAGAGGCGATGGCACGTGTGAGCGCTCCCCGCCGCGGCGGTAAGGGGCTCAAGGTTTACTATGCGGTGCAGGTGGGAAAAGCACCGATTAGAATTCGTCTCTTTGTGAACAACAAGAAGTTGATGCCCAAGCAGTATCAGGATTTTTTGATTCGCTCACTACGCGAACGCTTTGGTCTGGAAGGGGCACCGGTGATCCTGCTGCTCAAAGAGCGCGCGCGACCTGATCTACATGAGCGCTTGCGCGACAAAGCCGCTCAAGCTCAAATCGACATGAAAGATGAGATCCCGCCAGAGTATCTGGACGACGGAGATTGATAAGTTCAGAGCCCGCTGCTTTAGTAACAAACGTTACGCGTTTGGGAAAATGCCTTTAAATGCCACTTTAATCTCTTTCAATCAACAACTTATGACGACGACTGTCTGAACTTCTTGTTTTTTACGACAGGAGTTGAGAGAATAGCAACTAAAGTTCAAGAGTTTTAAAGCGGCTTTCCGATTCCCTTATCGCCCTGTTTGGTTTATAGTGATCTACATGAATCGGATTGCATACAATGCGATGGTGCTCAAGGAACCTTACTCTGGAGTGGAGGTGACAGTGCATCAATTAGCTGCGGCGCTGGCGGAGTTTGGCACTCTGCCGATGGATTTCTATTTACCCGAAAATCATCGCTCAATCCCGGAATCTCCGCACATTACGCTGCGCCGCTCCGCAGCTGGTGCGCACTCCCGCCTTATGCGCATTATGTGGGAGCAACTTGTACTGCCGTTTAAATTGGCGCACAGCGGTGCCCAGCTGCTGCATGCCCCCGCTTATGTCGCGCCAGTGGCAGCGCCCTGTCCGGTTGTACTGACAGTGCATGACCTACATGTGATAACCCACCCGCAGTTTTGCACAGCAAGTAATCGTTTGCATTACAGCCTGATGATCCCGCCTTCCATCCGCAAAGCCGCCGCAGTCATCGCTTTCTCGGACTACACAAAAAGCATCATCCAAAAGCGCTTCCCTGATGCCGCGAAAAAGATAACAGTCATTCCGCCCGGGATCTCCCCGCTCTTCAAACGTCACACGCAATCTGCGGATAGCGAGCGAGTTCGCCATAAATATAGACTTCCCGCCTCGTTTCTGCTGTTTGTCGGTGATCTTACCGAGCGCAAAAACATTCAGGGTGTAATCAGCGCTTTTGGAATAGTGCAGACCAAGAGGCCGAATCTACACCTGATCCTAGCCGGTGCCGTTGACCGTAAAACTGCGACCACGCTCGACACCCAGATCCGCCAATATGGTTTGGCGCAGCGGATCAGCCGCATTGGATATGTTGAGACGCGCGAGCTGCCGTTTTTATACTCCATGGCACAGGTCTTTGTTTTCCCCTCCCATGATGAGGGCTTTGGAGTGCCACCACTGGAGGCGATGGCTTGCGGCTGCCCGGTGGTCTGCTCAGGCGGGGCCCCTGTGGAGATCTGCGGCGAGGCGGTTGTGGCCTGTGAGCCGCACGACCTTTCATCCATAGCCAACGCTGTTACCCTGCTACTGGACCAACCGCAGTTTCGGCAGGGAAAGATTGACGCGGGATATAAGAGGGCTGCTGAATTCACCTGGCAGCGGGCCGCCCTGCGGGTTGAGGCAGTCTATCGAGCGGTTCTAGCTAAATCCCGTTCGGAAAGCCTTTCGAACGGCAGGCATTTAGGCAGTTAGGTGTTTAGATTTGTACAATCAGCGAAAAAAGTGAGAAACAGGGAAAAAGTTTAAAGAGCTGTCGGATCAACTTAAACTTGCCAATTCTGCCATCTTGGAAATAAGTTCAATGCGTACTGATAACGAGTAAGCCTTAAATTAAGGCCTAGTGCCCTGTTTCGCTAAGGACACTGTTTTTCTATCAGTCAGACCGTTCGTTTTCCGCCAGTCACTCGGTGCATATCCAGTTCGGCACTTAAAAAATCTAGTAAAATAGAAGACCGAGGAAAATCCCGTTTCCGAGGCAATCTGAGTGATTGTCATCTCGGTCTGCTGTAATAATCCCTTGGCCCGATTGACTCTGATTTCAAGAACATAGGCATGCGGCGCATAGCCGGTCTCTTCCTTAAACGCTTTTCGGAATGCGGAATATCCCATTCCAACCACATCGCAAATGTGTTGTGGCTCAATGTCTTCTGAAGCATGCTCCGACAACCAGCTACGGGCAAGGGCAATTTTCGACAGAGTGACCTGTTCTCTGATCGGAGCCATTTTACTGACAAAAACTACCAAACGGGATATGAGGGCGATAATATCCGAAGCCAGAAGCGGTGCGGCATTAGCGGAAACCTCTTTATACCTTTTGATAATGCTCTGCATAAGCCGATTGATCTCCGGCGTTGCAGCACCCCGCAACACTGGCGAGAACGGCAAAAAAAATGTCTGCATCAAATGTTTGGCATAGTCTCCGTCAAAGCCCACCCAGCACTCATTCCAACCACAAGCGTAGTCGGGCCTAAACCGGTGCCACTCACCCGGAAATAAAACAAATATATCGCCCGCTTCCAACTCCAGAAGTCCGGCCGAAGCGGTTTCAATCGCACCACGCCCCTGTGTTACAGCTAAAAATTGATACTCTGAAAAAATACGCCCCCTCTCCCATGTAAACAGGTAGGAGTCCGGGTGATGTTGAGGCGGATAATCTGTCCGTGGAGGAATCACAGTATATCCCACATTAATTGCCCGCACCCCCCAGACCCGCGCATTCTTGTCAGGCGGGTGATAAAGTGCAAGGTGGCGTCTAAATCTCAACTTCTTCATGATTAAGAGTATAAAGATACCAACCGAATAAAACGACAATAAAAATCAAAAGGTGCAAAAGAAATATCAAAAGGTGTATGGCGTTGTGATAGCAACTGTGGTTAACTCAAGACAACTCAACTAAGAGTTATGCAATCAATGAGAGGATGGTTAAATGAACAAAATTAATAAATCCAAATTGTTTATGTTTAAATCACTTGTATGGTCGACAATAACTCTGTTATCTGCCTTCACTGAACTACTGCCTGCAGGAGCAGGCGTGCCGGTTGGCGCGTCGACTTTGATTGACACGCCAGACTACAGCGACACGTTTACGGTCAATACAGCCAGCCGTCCCGGCATTTACCACCACACAAGCCCGGATGCGGTGGATGCCTATTATAACGTTGAAAGCGGTTCACCCACCGCGCAGTGGCATCCGACTCAGAACTTCAGCTTCAATACCGATATAAATGTACAACCGGAATACCCCGGAAATAGCGGCAACACCGGTGCCGCGACCGGCATGGCCCAGACCGGCCGCAAAAATGTCAACTTCGCTTATGGTCTGCGGGATAATTTTGTTATTCAGATGGATGCCACTTTCAAGGGAGCAGCCTACATTAAACTCGGTGCCTATGCCAAGGTCGGTGATCAAAACGGAACAGCTGGCAGCCTGGTTGCCCACTTCCGACGTGGATCAATCAGCCTGATGTCAACCTCTGAAGCAGCAACAGGGTTTACCACTGGCATTGATGCCGACGACACCTCCTGGCACAACTTCGCGGTTGAATTCAATAAAAGCGCTAATATAATTTCTTTCTTTGTCGATGAAACCTGTAAAGGAACCCTTGACCTGACAACCTTTGGAGGCGGTGCTTATCAGAACTACTCCAACGGAGCAGTCGGCGCGGGAGTGGAATCATATATAGGCTGGTTCGACAACTTTCAGGTCGGTAAGCCTAAGAGGCAACCACTGATTGACATTCACCAAACAATAAAAATGAACGTGAGCAGTAACGATTCGATCACAACGTTGATGAATGCCGGACGAATGATTAAACAGGGCCCAGGCACCCTGAGCATCACCAATGCCCACATGTACAAAGGCGCCGTAGAGGTCGCTGACGGAACACTGGAAATCGGAACAGGTACAAGCGATCTTCCCCCTGCTCTGAGGTCCGGCCTGGCCTTCTGGGTGGATGCCAACCGCAATGTTGAAGTCAACGGTGATGTGGTAACCTGCTGGCATGATGTGCGTGAAGGCAACGACGACAAGGCTTACCCCGCGGCACGCCGCTTTGTGTCAACCAACAATATCGCCGATCCCGCTCCGACATGGGTGCAGGGAGGCGATGATGTCTCCGGCCTCAAACTCGTTGACTTCGGTGCCTACGGCGGCGGTAGGTGGCTGCAGTGGCAGGATGCTTCCAGCAACCGTCTGAGTATAGCTAACATTCGCACTCTCTTCATAGTCATCTCCTGCACCAACGGCACCGGTTTTCTGCTGGGCGACTGGGACAACACCAGCACCAATCTCAACGCAGGCACCCACGATTTTCATGTGGGAGGCGGAACCTACATACACACTGGCAACCCTGCGGGTACAGCGCTGAAAGACGTACCCTGGTGGGATCCCGCCGCCGCAATAGCGGTTCGCAACGGACAGACCTTTATCAACGGGGAGTTTATCTATGGAGTAGAACAAAAGGTCTCTTCAACTGGAGAGCTGATGTCACTGGTAACAACCGGCAATGCTCAGGCCTCGAACTTCGGTAACAATCGCAACCACAAAGCGAGTCAAGGCATTGAGAGTGTAAAGATCAACCGCCAAGGTGGCGGACGAATTGGCGAGGTGCTGATCTACACCTCCCTTCTCTCTGAAAGCCAGCGGCTTCAGGTGGAATCCTACCTGATGAAAAAATGGTTTGGGCAGGGCCTTGGCACACTCCGTATCGCCGAAAACGCGACGGCAGCACTAAATGCCGATGGAACAAACAACCTAGCAAGCGCAGCCATCTCCGGCATCGGCACACTGAATGTGCAGGGCACTGCCTCCCTCTCAGTTGCCGGGATGGCCAATCCGCTCCTTCCACCTGTACGCCTTGACACCGGTGCAGCTATAGACAGCGGCATCCTGTTCCGGCGTACAGACCAGCCCTATATCCTGGAAGGCGGGTCCGTCTATGAAATCTCGAACGGAACGGTCTCACGGCAGGCATTTGGAGACGAAACACACATTGAAAAGAGCGGCAACGGTACACTGGCCGCCACATCAATTACAGAGGGTGTCCAGAGGGTGGAGGTCAAAGCAGGCACCCTGCGTTTCTCCCCGCCACTACCCGACAAAGGAACTCTGACGAATGCATTGGAAAATGCCAGCTTCGAGACATATACCACCATCGGCGCAGGCGGTGATTCCAACTGGGGCTACACTCCAACAGGAACAGGCTGGACCATCACGGGAGATCTTTCCTCCAGTAACGATGCCGAATGGTACGGTGCCGGAGTGGCCAGATGCTCTTCAGTCACACCCTGGTGTTCTACACAACCAGCACCTGATGGCGACTGGTGCATCTTCTTGAAACGTGCCGGAGAAATAGAACGGACCTTTATTGTGCCTGTTTCCGGGCGCTATGAGATTTCTTTCTACACCTCCGCCCGGCCGGGCAAAATCCACCACCTGTATCAGGTGATAGTTAACTCAACTGATGTCATCGGGAGTATACGTACCAGAAAAACAGAATTCAAACGAGTTACCTGCATAACACCTCTGCTCACAGCCGGCACCCATACGCTCTGCTTCAAAGGAGAATACGGAAGCGTCGACCGCGCTTCAAATATCGACGCCATCGAAATTAAGCTGCGTGACGAAATGGATTATGTGACAATTCCCAATGCCGACTTTGAGTATCCGGCGATCCTTGATGGTAATCGTTACGCATTCAATCCCGCTGCAGCCGGCTGGAATTTCGTTACCGATCCGGCAGTTACCAACAGCGGCATCACAAGCAGCGGTACTACCTGGTACTATACCCAGATAGAAAATGGAGGCCAGGCCGCTTTTTTGCATCGGACAGGCGGAATGTCCACCTCTGTCACATTTCCTGAACCGGGGTGCTACTGTCTCTCTTTTCTAGCTGCCGCACGGGTTGCTGACCAGGGAAACTCGTTCGGTTGGTTCTACGAACATGATTTCGAGGTAAAACTTGACGACACTCCTGCAGCATACCTGCAGACTCGGAGTGCCGCTTTCAAAAAACATTCCTTTATCCTGCCGGTCATTAAAGAGGGGGATCCGCTGACTCAGACACTTTCTTTCACCGGCTTAAATTCCAAAGGTGGTGACCGAGCAACACTCATTGACGAGGTGAGCATCTACCGTATGCCCGCGCTTGCCAACCCTGGTTTTGAAACCATCGCCACGCTGTCAAATAGCACCTGGGAGGCAGGTATCACAAATGCGGGATGGAATTTCTGCATCGGTGTGGCCGAGCGCAACCAAAGCGGGATCGCTAAGTCAGGTTCAGAGTGGGGTAATACAACACCTGAGGGCAGCTACAACGCCTTCCTGCAGATGACAGCCACCATCAGCCAGACCATCACCTTCGATACTGCGGGAACCTATGAGTTCTCCTTTCTGGCTGCTGGAAGGTCTCAGAAGTCAAACTCCCTCAACCATGACTTTTATGTCACATTTAACGGGATCGAAGTGGGGCATGTCCGCACAGCGGACGGTACCTTTCGCCGTTATACACTCCGCCTGCCCCGCGTAAAAGCCGATACCCCTTATGTTTTGGCTTTCGAAGGCATCAACCAAGGCGACACCATTGATCGCGCATCATTCATTGACTCGGTTATGCTGACGAAAGTTACTGAGCCCGAGTTCAATCCCGCCGCATTTGCCCAGACAGAGATCACCCTCTCCGCAGGCACCTCACTGGAACTCGACTATGACGGTTTACTCACTATGGAACGTGTGACCTATGATGGCCGGTCATACACAGGGGTGCTGTCAGAGGAAAATACACCCTTTATTCAGGGCACCGGAACCCTCTATACCGCCCCTACGGGAACACTCTTACTACTAAAATAATCCTATCGATGCAGTTTACATGAAATCTCTTTTATCAAAAACACTTGTATTATTTGTTATTCTTCCATTGATAACATTGTCTCAAAGTCAATTTCAGGATGCGCAATGGTTACGCGACCCACGTTTTGCAAATGAACCGATACTGGGAATATTTGATGTTCATAAGAAAAAAAGTAAAGATGCGAAACTCAAAAACATACACACTTATTTTCGCAAATCTTTCAATCTGATCCAGACCCCGAAAAAAGCCGTCCTGCGTTTCACCGCTGATGATTATGCAAAAATCTTTCTGAATGGAAAATTCATAATACAAGGGCCTGAGCCAGCCTACCCTTTTGCGCACCCATATTACGATATTGATGTCACAGAACACCTGCAGATCGGAGAAAACGTACTTGCAGCACACACTTACTATCACGGTCTGGCTACAAGGGCATTCAACTCCGCTGATAATCGGAGCGGGTTTGTTGCACATATGAGATTGACAGCTGACGACCTTTCCGAGCAAGGCATTATAACGGATAAATCATGGCGGTGCTTCGCATCATGCACATACCCGTCAGATAAGGTTTTCGGGTATAAAACGCAATTCAACGAGAACATAAACCTTAATCTCGAACCAATAAACTGGAAAAAACCGGGCTTCAATGACTCAGAGTGGTCCGAACCGCTGACAGGATTTCAGGACCACACATTTATTGCTGCAATTACAGCCCCCTTACAGCATACAATTGCCGTCCCCGTAGTTTTAAAGCAGAGTGCTTTAAACCGGTGGTTTGCCGACATGGGCACAGAGGTAGTGGGCCATACACAAATCATTCTCGATGGACACTCGGGTGATACCGTAACCGTATGGCACGGGGAAGAACTTTCAGCACCGGATGTTGTCAGACACAAAATGCGCTGCTACTGTGATTATGCCGACCAGATCACACTGACCGACGGAAGCAATCACATTAACTTCTATGATTACCGCGCATTTCGCTATATCGAAATCATCGGGACAACAAACCGTCCCGTCATTCAGGTTGATGTCCGGCATTACCCGTTTGACTGGTCCGCCAGCGACTGTCGATCCTCTGACAACACTCTGGACAGGATATGGGAAATCTCCAAACGGGGAGTGCAGATGGGATGTCAGGGAATCATCGTGGACTGCCCCTCCAGAGAGAAAGGACAATATACAGGCGATACATTTATGACAGCTGTCTCTCAGCTCCTTCTGACGGGTGATCCCTCTCTGACCCGTAAGGCGATTATTGATTTCCAGCAGACTCAGCGATTTGATCCCGGTATGTTGTGCGTGGCTCCTGGTGGATTCTGGCAGGAGATTGCGGAGTGGTCCCTTGTCTGGCCGCAGATGCTGCTATACCACTATCAGACAACAGGCGATAAAAAGCTCGTCACAGAGATGATAGAGGCAGAAGCCCTGGACAAACTTATAGGTTATTTTGAAAATCTGGAACGTGACGACGGGTTGCTGCACAATGTCAACCGACACAAATGGGTGCTGGTCGATTGGCCCGCTAATCTGTGCGAGGGATATGATTACAAAAAGACAAAGAACGGTGTCAATACTGTAGTCAACGCATTTTATTACGGGGCATTAGTTTCAGCCGCAGAATTAATGCGTGTGGCTGAACAATCGGACTTGAAATACATAAATAAAGCCGAAAAACTGAAGTCTTCCTTCAATGCCATTCTGCTAGACTCTGCAACTGGTTTGTATATTGACGGACTCCATGAAGATGGAACCCGCTCATCTAAAAAGAGCCTCCATGCAAATGGCTTTCCTCTCTATTTCGGATTAGTTTCCGAAACAAACCTGACCGAAGTTGTCAACCTGATCCGTGCTCAGCGCCTCAACTGCGGAATTTACGGAGCTTCTTATTTCATCGCAGGCCTATTTCAAAACGGACAGGCTGACCTCGCCTATGAACTGCTGACCTGTAAAGATTCACGTTCCTGGAATCAGATGCTGAAGGAGGGAGCCACAACCACATTTGAAGCCTGGGGTGCGGATCAAAAAAAGAATACAAGTCTCTGTCATCCGGCAGGAGGAATGCCGGTATGGCTTATCATTAGGCATCTGCTGGGGCTGGCTCCCGCTGAAGCGGGTTTCACTTCCCTGCGGGTTGCCCCGAATATTCCTGAAGCACTGGATTCCATTAAAATACGCTTCCCTACCGTTGCCGGCACAATCTCGGCGCAGTATATTAAAGGCCAGGCATATTATTTATCTGTACCAGAGCAAATAAATGTTTTAGATGAAACACCCACAAATATTGCATTAAAAATTGTTTCATCTCTAACTGAAACAGATTAAGGAACGAGGTCAGAAACAAAGAACCTACCAGGTGATCGTAGTCAGCACACCGGAATTACTGGCAGCCGGAGAGGGTGATCTCTGGGATAGCGGAAAAGTCAGTTCCGATCAAACTCTACATATTGTCTATGCTGGTTCCACTCTGAAATCGCGTCAGCAGTGCCACTGAAAAGTCCGCGTTTGGAATAAAGACGACCGTCCCTCCCACTGGAGCTCTCCTTATAGTAGGTCTGAAGTTATAAACAGGCTGGAGCGGCGGGCCACCAAAAGCTCCAAGGCTCAGCCTGTTAATAACTTCGCTGGCAAAAATTTGCTTCAAGCAGGTATATTGTGTACGATTTTAAAAGACACGCATCGACCGGGGACGAACCCGCCTGTCTGATTCACGAAATCTAAACGCAGATTTTCGCCCCGGCCGAGGCGCTTTAACACCAAACAAATACTCTGGATGCATATTTACAATGAATCTACTATAAGGATTTCGACGTGTTAAAGCTAGCGTGTTTTTCATGAAACACAAAAAAAGGAGTGCTACGATGAACATGAATGATTCTATTTTGGTGGGCCTTGACTGGGCAGACAAGAAGCATGATATCTGTTGGCGCGACATCGACACAGGAGAGACTCAAATAAAGGTCCTTAAACACAGACCTGAACTGATCAACGAGTGGGTCTGTAACCTGATATCAAGGTATCCGGGAAAGCGTATAGCAGTCTGCTTGGAACAAACTCGAGGGCCTGTCGTCTACGCTTTGATGGGATACGACGCAGTCGATATTTACCCTGTTAACCCGTCGACTATGTCGGACTACAGAAAGGCTTTCAGCCCAAGTGATGCAAAGGATGATCCAGGGGATGCGGCTTTGATGCTTGAGTTGCTTGAACGTCACCCTGAATCTTTAAAGTTATTGGATGCTTTCCCCTGTCAACGCTTCGCTATCCCCTCGCGGAAGATCAACGCATCTGCCTATGCGGCCACGCAGGCAGGCCTGCCTGTGTGCCAGCACAGGCAAAGTGATGTTCTCCCATTTTTTGTTGGCCGAACTATTTTTTCCGATAAACATCTTTACGGTCTTGAATTCTCAGAATTAGAACGGAGTCATCAATAATTACAAAAATCACACAATACTCACCAACTCGGTACTTACGCATACCTGCAAAGGAACCGCTGAGCACAGGAAAACGCTGCGGGGTATGAACAAGATCCTTATCAATCTTATCCATGATCCTTTTTGCATTATCCTTGCTGATGCGGTCAATTGTGATTTTTGGCGAACAATATTTTTAACCGGCCTTCACTCATCCAGTCACCACTTTAAAAGCACACACAAGTGCCTTGACTCTTCAACTGGGCTTCAACTAAAATTCAACCGTATTAAAGAAAGCGTTTTTCCATCAAGTAACGCTTATTCGGATCTACTAAAAACGCCTGTGCGACATGCAACTACATGTACTGCTCAGTCTGTTCGTACCTAGAAAATTTAAAGCGCAGAGTCCCGTGTTAAAATTGCAAGTCATGTTTTAAGAGTGATCTTATGATAAGGGTATTTCAAGCGATTAGCGACCCTGCGTAGCAGGGATGAAATACCCTTATCCTTTTGCGGAGATTCGCGGGCAAAAAACTCTGTGCCTTTGTGAGAGATCAAAAACGTACATAAAAAACAAGAAATTGAATGATAGTAGTACAGTGTCCACCCAATCCACCTTTGCGTTCAAGTAAAACCGCACCCAAGCCCGACTCCCGACACGAGACCCGCGACTCGTTGACTCGGCACAGCCACAAAGCACTGGCATCAGACGGCTTCCAGCCTGTGCAGCAGCAGCCGAGCTAGCGTAGCAATGCGAAGGCACTCTCCCCAGTTCATCTTTTCAGTGCCCGTCCGTGTGAGTTCGTGCGAGTCCGTGCGAGTTCGTGACCGTCTGTGTTTGTCCGTGTTGCTAACACGCTTCGAAATTCCGATCAGGCGCATCGGCTTTGTTAGAATTCCCCTTCAGGGGTACGGTTCAGGATCACGTCCATATCGTACTTTCCCCGCACCCTCACACAAAACGCGAATCGATGCACCTGCTGCTCCTCCTCAATGAAACGCGCGTACTTCTTCTTTGCTTTGGCCAAGACGTACCCGGAGTAGATGGCCTCATCAGGGAACGAGGCCGTGGGAGCATAGTTATATCTGAGTGTCCATGCCTCATCACCGGACACGAAGCAGTGCCGATAGAGCTGTTCGCCGAGCAGTTCGTCCAGAACGGCTCCAACTTTACTCCGGATTTTCATCTGCACGAAATCCTTGTACATCTTTTCAGTCATCATGTCTCCATTCTAACAATATTATAAACCGGCCTTCAAGCATAATGGCCCTTGCACGAAAAAATGACAAGTTTGCCCTCATCAATCATCATTCGCCGACCGCGTCCGCCGGAGACACATCGTGCGAAGGCGGAAAGCGGATGGATCTCTCTGGCGAAGGACTTATCATTCGCCAGGGTGCCTCCTTCTTCATGTGTTTCCTGTTAGTTGACGTCTTGCCCGGCATACGTCAGAACTCACCGATTCGCCAAAGTGCGATTCGGTAGCCACTTGTTCGCTTAATCATACAATTTCGAAACGGAGCTGTTTTCCCAACGCCTTGGCAAAACTCTCAAGTGTCGACAACTTGATATCCTCCTTAAATAGTCTTTCTTACGTCCTTCAGCAATTACAATGGCTTGCTGGGGTACCTTCTGCGTTTTCTTTCCTTAACTGGACATTGGATAATCAACAGGCAAGCCTACCGCACGCTGAAGCGCAAAATTCCCAGAGGGATGCTCCAAACATCCTTAAGACGCAGCTCGGAGAGGTCAGCACCGCGCAAGGCGTGCTTTTTTAGAAACAGCATAATCTCGTCAACAGACAGTTGAAGATAACGGCGGCGATGCTGGTGGATGAGCTCCCGCATGATCCCAATCGTTCACCAACCTCGTCGCACAGTATCGGCGGCCGTTGTTTGCCTAGGATTGTGGTTCAGCCCGTGAAAGGTGGGCCCTGGGGTGTAGGGTTGCTTCTATGAAGCAATTAGTTGACATCAGGTGTTTGTTTGCCAAAGGCACACCATAGGATTTCATGATCTTTGTTTGGCTCATAGAGCCAACCCTACAGTTTCAACCAGGATGAAGCTTACCAATCGCGAGCAAGCCTTGCCGTTCGTGTAGTAGCCGCTCTACTTGTCGGGCATAGTTCCGCCATGCCACGGCGTAGCCCCGCTTGCGGACGAAGCCGGGTTGCGGGACGACGCCTGTAGAGCGGCATTGGTTGACGATGATGTGCGACTAGTGACACGTCACTAGAAAAAGTCGAAGTTATAGGCAAGTCCGCCGCGCGGCTACGCCGCGAAAAAACGATGAGGTAACTCGACAAAATGGGCAGGTTATGGGCAACGTGGGAGGGGCATCCTGCCCCTCGGCAGCCTCAGAGGGGCTGGAAGCCCCTCCCACGTTAGATAGTGAAATCAGTGTCTGTCCCTAAGTCGTCACTGCAGTGCGTGCCGTAGGGACGCGCCAGCCGAGTGATTAGCAGGTCGAAGCTGTAGGGCGCGGGCCGTGAACGCGCCGGCGGGTAAAAGTGTGGTGCTTCGTGAGTCGGAACGCTTGACGATTGGTCATAAAAGCACCACCCCGCGGTCACGGCCCGCGGCTACAGTGCTGCGCAGGACGTAGGTCCGATTTCCAATCGGACATGTCCGGTTGGAAACCGGACCTACAGACGTTCATCGCCGCTATCGTCAACCGGAGGCCTGGCCTCGCTGGACAAGGATTGCGATTAAGATTGTGATTAGGATGTGCATCCCTCCTAATCGTAATCCTAATCGCAATCCTAATCAAACAACGGTGGTTTTCAGTTATGTGCGACTAGTGACACGTCACTAGAAAAAGTCGAAGCTACAGGCAAGCCCGCCGCATATGAACATCGTAGATTCTTCCGGTTGGTTGGAGTACTTCTCGAAAAATTAATAAAATTTCAGAAACAGTGCGCTTGTTTTTGCAAACAACTCCGCCATATGAGCCTGCGCAAGCAACACCGTTTCATCCTCAAGACGGACATCTATTCTCAATAACCAGTCAGAACAAGGTCGTTTGCCCGGTGCGTTCTGACGCTGATTGCATCTGATTGGAGGTTGGCGACAAACTCAATTTTCTATTACGTGATGATGGAGTGCTTGAGTTAGTTCCAATCAAACAACCAGCATCGCGTCTGAAAGGCATGCGCACACCTCCGAAAAAAGCTGTTTGCTCTCAACTGAGCGCAACTTATTCGAAATTGAGTGCAATACCGTCATTTTCTACGACGCAACGTATGCGGCAAGAATCTCTCTTTGATTGAGCTGCAAGCAAATTGGCCAGCGGCATCTCGATATAACGCTGGATAACCCTGGTCAACTCTCTTGCCCCAAACTCGGCATTGAAACCTTCCGTACACAGGAATTCAATCACTTTTTTATCGTATGTCAACGTCACATTGTGCTTCTCTTTTAAAGACAAGGCCAGCATCTCCATCCGTTTCTCAGCGATCTGCTCAACCACTTTAATGTCAAGCTGCTCAAAAACAATAACTTCGTCAATCCTGTTGATCATCTCCGGCCTGAAATATTTTTTCAAACCGTCATTTTCTCTTGCAGAACGTGCTGAGCCATCGGGCGTATTTGCTGCGTTGAATCCCAACGGCTTGCGCTTGGCCGACGGCTCCACCCCAAGATTGGATGTCATGATAAAAATAGCATTTTTTGCATCAACGCACCGTCCTTTGGCATCTGTTACGCGTCCATCGTCAAATACTTGGAGAAACAGATCGGCCACTTGAGGATGCGCCTTTTCAATCTCATCTAAAAGCACAATGGAGTACGGCGCTCTCCGCAAAGCCCCGGTCAGCTGCCCCTCTTCATCGTGTCCGATATAACCTGGCGGTGAGCCGATCAAACGTGCCACATTGTGCTTTTCCATGTACTCCGACATGTCAAGCCGGATCATGGACTTTTCAGAACCAAAGAGCGCATCCGCGAGAGCCCGCGCCAGCTCGGTCTTACCAACCCCGGAAGGCCCCATGAAGAGGAATACTCCCAGCGGTCCCCGACGATCAAGCAATGCAGCCTGAGCCAACATAAGCCGATCACACACACTCTTGATTGCAACATCCTGCCCAATCACGCGCAGTGCAAGACGATGGCTTAGCCCCTCCATCCTGGAGTTAGAGTCTCTTCGCAACTCATTCGCGATCAGCTCTACAGGTATCCCCGTTTTCTCGGACAAGACAGCTGCCACATTTTTTTTGGATACAAGACCACACTCTAAATTCGACTTGTCTCCTTGAATACTCAGACCGGGAATACAGAGCTGAGCGCAGGCTCGGTCAATCAAATCAATCGCTTTATCAGGCAACCGATGATCTGCATCAAAACGTATTGAAAGATCGACGGCCGCCTCCATCGCGGCACCCGCAATTGTAACCCCATGATGTTTTTCGAATCTATCTCGCAAGCCCTCAAGAATCTGAAGCGTCTCATCACGACTTGGTTCAGGCACAACGATCTTCTCGAACCTCCGTGCCAATGCCGGATCTTTCTCGATATGCTTGCGATACTCATCCAGCGTTGTCGCCCCAATACATGCAATTTCCCCGCGTACGAGGACTGGCTTCAGTAGATTAGCGGCGTCCATGCCACCTTGACGGTCACCTGCTCCAACCAGCATGTGGATCTCATCTATGAAAACAATTAGATCCGGCATTGCCTTAATCTCTTCCAGCAATCCTTTCATGCGCTCTTCAAACTCACCCCGATACTTGGTCCCTGCCACCAATGCCCCGACACTCAGTTCTATCAGGCGCTTTCCATTGAGTACTTTACCGTCCTTACCCTGTGCGATCCTTTGGGCAAGCGCCTCCACAATTGCAGTCTTACCAACCCCCGGCTCACCGATCAGCAGCGGATTATTCTTCTTACTTCGCGCCAGGGTCTGGATCACCTGCAAGATCTCTTTGCGGCGCCCAATCACAGGCGGCAATCTTCCCGCCTGCGCCTCAGCGGTTAGATCCCGTCCGAACCTTTCGAGCAGCGACTCTGATTGCGCAACTTCCGGGTCATCCGCCTTGGCAGCTGGCAAATTGGGTTTGTCACGCCCGCGCTGACCGACAAATGCCCTCATCTTGGCTAAGTCAACACCCTCATCACGCAACACGGAGCATACAAGCGAGGCATCATCAGCGATCAAGGCAACAAACAGCGACCGGGCGGTCACGGAAGTTTCTTTCAGGGTAACCGCGATATTCTCGGCATCGCAAAAGACCTTCTTGGTCAGCTCAGCACGATGAATCACGCCCTCTCGCTCGGACACCCATTCAAACACGCCTTTGCCAAGTTTACCCCTGACAGCCCGCCGCAGTTTGGCAGGGCTTATGCCCGCATCTTCAACCGCGTCAGGACCCGATCGCAACTCAGCGGCAAGCGCCTCGACATCCACACCCCGCCCACGCAGCTCTTCCAGCGCCTGGTTGCCTGTGAAATCCTTTCCCCGCATAGCCGCCTCGAACAGATGTTCCGGCTCGATCTTCTCATGATGTGACGCAATTGCTTCCTTGACTGCCATGCTCCACAACACATTTACTGCCAATGACAATTTCATCTGTTAACTCCCTCACTCATAACCCCAAATTCCACACCACAGCCGTCACATTATCCGGCGCACCGTACTCTACCGCCAGGCTCACCAACTTACGGCAAGCATCCTCCGGACGGTCCTGCTCCAACAACGTTGCCGCAATCTCGCCATCTTTAACAACACCCCACAAGCCATCTGTACAGAGCAACAGCCTGTCCCCATCTTTGATTCCTATTGTTTGCAACCCGCAATACACATCCCCCGGCATTCCCACAAACCGCGTCAGTTGCCCGCGTGCCGGATGCTTCTCCGCCTCTTCTTCCGTGATCTCGCCGCTACGCACCAGCAGCGCCACAATCGAATGGTCCGCAGTCAACTTTCGTAACCTGCCGCCCCGTAATAGATACGCCCGGCTGTCGCCCTGGTGGGCTACATGGAGAACCTCGCCACACTGCCAGGCCGCAACCATTGTCGTGCCCATGCCCTTGCGTTTTGGATCATCCTCACTCACCCGCAGAATCTCCCGGCTGACCGCCAAAACCGTTTCGCGTAATAACCGCCGCGCCGAGCGCCGCTTCGGAACCACACCAGCCACTCCCTTCCGCAAAAACTCCGGCAAGCACTCTGTAGCCATCTGCGCCGCCTCTGCGCCCGCAGGTCGACCACCCATGCCATCGGCAACCACAACAAGCCGGAGCAACTCATCAGCCATCCACGCATCCTGGTTATCGGCCCGGATACACCCCCTGTCGCTAATCCCGGCGACATCAAAGGGAGTTGCAAATACACTCTGTTGCTGCGTTACGTTCATACGCTGATATTCCTCATTGCATCCAGCATCTCCTGAGCACTTTGATAGCGATCTTTCGGCATCGACTGGATCGCTCGGTCGATCACCCCTGCAAGTGCCATCGGGATCTGCGGATCACGTTTGCGGATTGGAATAATCTCCCCTCGCAAGACCACCTCCATCGGGTCGGCACCACGCGGGAAATCCCGTGGCAATTTACCTGTCAGCAGATTATACGCAGTCGCCCCGAAGCTCCAGACATCCGTCACAGGTTTCACATACTTAAAATTCGTGATCTGTTCCTTAGGCATGAATACCGGCGTGCCCGCAAAGGCACCAGTCACCGTCATCCCGCTGAAACCCGCCTTGTCAAAGTTTTTAGCCAGTCCGAGATCGGAAATTTTTGATACAGGCCTTTCCGGTTTCCCTGTCAGTAAAATATTCGCAGGTTTCAGGTCTCGATGTACAATCCCCTGCGAGTGAGCGTAAGCCAACCCTTCCAGAGCCTGCCGAAGGATAGGCAAAGCAGCTTTAGCGGAGAGCTTGCCCCCATGCGCAGCCATATAATCGGATAAACTCCCGCCGGGACAATATTCCATTACAAAATAAAACGCGCCCCCCGCCGAACCCGACGAGATCAACGACACAATGTTATCGTGTCTGAGCGCCTCAAGCAGCTTCACCTCCTGTGTAAATTTGAGCCGTGAAGGTTCATCCACCGCCACCCTTGAAAGCATAACCTTGATTGCAACAAGATGGCCATCCACTTCACGCTCAGCCAGATAAACCGCGCCAAAGCCGCCAATGCCCAACCGCCTGCCGATCCTGTAGCCAGCCACCGCAGGTTTGTCGCCTTTCGCTTTCGGTGTGCCACCTGCCTTTGCCGCCTGCTCCTTGGCCAGCAGCTCCAGCAACGCCGCCGCTGGATCAATCTGAATGCTCTGGCGACACGCAAGGCAGATGTACGCACCACCTCTGCGTCCGCCAGCCTCATCCCCGACATCCTTGCCGCAGCGCGAGCAGCACAACGGACCTTTGGCAGCCGCTGCGATAATCTTGACAGCCAGTTTTGTCTGCCCAACCGCAAGCGTATCTCCATCCTTCAGATCCACCTCGGCATACTTCCGCTGCTGGCCCTGCTCCGGTGTCTCACCCTTCTCACGGCTCCCGATCTTCTTTCCGTTTACATGCGTTCCATTCAGGCTCCCGAAATCCTTGATCCGGGCATCCGGCGGATTCACCTCCACAATGAAATGTCGCCGCGAAACCTGCCCGTCATCCCACAGACAACAGTGGCACTCCGCAGCTCGCCCGAAAATGAACGTATCATGCTCGATAAAGTCGAACGCTTTACCTTTCATCGGCCCTGAGGTCACACGCAAACTGACTGAATTCATGACAGCACTCCTTCTCTGGATAGAAATTGTTCGATATGTTGACAGGCATCCAACGCCTGACGGAACGCGCCCGGGTCCACATAGGCCCTTTTTTTCATTTTCGTCTCCAGGCTGTCATGAGGTTCTTGAGTTCCACGCATTGCGGATGCCGTTCGAATTCGGCAAGGGTGATCAGCCCGGAATCGAGCCCCTGTCCCAGCGCCTGCCGCAGATGCTCCTTTGAGACCGAGGCATCTGCCAGCAGATCAGCCACCGCCCTCAGCGGACGTGTCACTCGGTAGCCGCGCCGTTCCTCACAATCTTCATGCGCAAGGTAGCCCCGGTGAAGCACGAGAATGTCTGGTATCGGAGCATTGCGACGAAAGCTCAGAGGAACCGTCATGTGAAGTTGTTTCGGCATCAGGTCGGAAAGCTCGAAAAGCGCCAGTGCGGTCTGATGCGAATAAACGCCCTGCGGCACGCCCTGCCGATTGCGCGACCACAGCGTCCAAAGAACATACTGCGCGTCGTCTGACATCGGGAACCTCACAAGACGATAAATGCCCCTGTATTCCCGCTGCCAGCTCCCGGCTTTGCGGTGATAAACATGGCTGGATGTCGGATAGCCGCACGCCACCGCCTGTGCAGCCGTAAAAAAACCCTGCTGCCGCTCGGCGATCATATAGAGCTTATCTTCTTTTCGTGTCATAGTTCCCCGTTTCAGATATGCACACATAGTACATTATTTATAGCTTTTGTGCAATACCTCAACGAATCGTCTTCATCCGCCCACTAAATAAGTCAAAAGCAAACGCCAGTCGTGTTACAATACACCGTCGAGATTCGCCTGCGCCCATCTCATCACATTTTGCAAATCCGAACGCCCCGTGCGTTCGCTCTCAGCGCTTACCCCGGCGAAGGCGGCTTGCGCACGTTGGCAGTCGGCAAAAGAAAGGGACCCCATGCCGTGTAAAATCACGGCGCGGTAGAGTTCGTTCTTCATCATATCACCGAATAGGTCGCTGCGCCCTTCCTGCTCCACCAGCCGCCGAAGAATCACAATATTTTGGTCGCACAGCGCCACAGATCCGAGATTGTCGCCCAAAGCTCTGAATGCGACAGCCTTGTTCATGTAAACCATAGCCAAATCATAGGCCAGTTCGCAACGGCCTTCCTGATTGACCAACCGCTCCAGAATCGTAGTCGCATAATCAAAGAGCGCCACCGCTCCACGATTGTCGCCCAAAGCACTAGCTGCGACAGCCTTGTTCGTGTAAGCCGTCACCAAGTCATGGGCCAGTTCGCGACGGCCTTCCAGGTTGACCAACCGCTCCCGAATCGCAATCACCTGATCATACAAAGCCATCGCCCCGAGAGTATCTCCCAGAGCTCTGACCGCGTTGGCCTTGTTAAAGTAAACCGTCGCCAAATCATGGGCCAGTTCGCGGCAGCCTTCTTGATTGATCAACCGCTCCAGGATCGCAATCGACTGATCGTACAGTCCCACCGCCCCGCGATTATCTCCCAGATCTCGGACTGCGACGGCCTTGTTCATGTAAACCCTTGCCAAGCTATCGATAAGCTCGCGACGACCTTCCTGGTTGACCAACCGCTCCAGGATCGCAATCGACTGATCGTAAAACGTCATCGCCCCGAGATTGTCACCCAAAGCTCTGACCACGTTGGCCTTGTTAAAGTAAACCGTCGCCAAGGCATCACCCAGTTCACTGCGGCCTTCCTGATTGACCAATTGCTCCTGGATCGCAATCGCTTTATCGTAGAGCACCACTGCCCCGCGATTGTCACCCAGAGCGCTGACCGCAGTGGCCTTGTTCATGTAAACCATCGCTAAATTATGGGCCAGTTCGCGGCGATCTTCCTGATTGACCAACCGTTCCCGGATCGCAATCGCCTGATCATAGAGTGCCACAGCTCCATGATTATCGCCCAGAGCGCTGACCGCGGTGGCCTTGTTCATGTAAACCATCGCCAAATCATCGGCCAGTTCACGGCGGTCTTCCTGATTGACTAACCTCTCCCAGATCGCAATTGACTGATCGTAGAGCGCCACTGACCCACGCTTGTCGCCCAAATCGCTGACCGAAGAGGCCTTGTTCATATAGGCCCTTGCCATGTCATCGGCCAGTTCACTGCGGCCTTCCTGATTGACCAATTGCTCCCAGATCGTAATTGCCTGATCGAAGAGCGCAATTGCCTGGTGATTGTCGCCCAGAGCACTGACCACATTGGCCTTGTTTGCGTATGCCGTCGCCAAGTTATCGGCCAGTTCGCGACGGCCTTCCTGGTTGACCAATTGCTCCTGGACCGCAATCACTTTATCGTAGAGCACCACTGCCCCGCGATTGTCACCCAGAGCGCTGACCGCATTGGCCTTGTTCATGTAAACCATCGCCAACTCATCAGCTAGTTCGCGGCGGCCTTCCTGATTGACCAACCGCTCCAAAATCGCAATCGCCTGATCGTACAGTGCAACAGCCCCGCGATTGTCGCCTAAAGTGCTGACCACAACGGCCTTACCTCTGTAAACCATCGCCAAGTCATCGGCCAGTTCACGCCGACCTTCAAGGTTGACCAACCGCTCACGGATCGCAATCGCCTGATCGTAAAGCGCAATTGCTCCGCGGTTGTCGCCCAGAGCACTGACTGCAGTGGCCTTGTTCATGTAAACCTTCGCCAAATCATTGGCCAGTTCGTGGCACTCTTCCAGGTTGACCAGCCGCTCCCGAATCACAATTGCTTGATCGTGCAGCGCCACCGCCTTGCGGTTGTCGCCCAGAGCACTGACTATGACGGCCTTATTCGTGTATGCCATTGCCAAGCGATCAGCCAGTTCGCTGCGGCATTTTAAGTTAACCAACCGATCCCAGAGCAAAATAGCCAGATCACATTCCTCTAATGCGCCGTGTCCATCAGCCGCTGCCTGATGGATCAGAGCCTTATAGGTGCAAAGCTCAGCCAAATCGCTCTCCAACTCCTTCCGTCCATCCAGCACCAACTGCTGATACAGCCGCTTGGCCTCGTCATAGACGGCCAGTTCCGCCACCAATTCTCCGCGCCGGGTGACTCCCCGCCGGGACAGCATCGCCTTTGCTTCCGCAGGATCACGCCCCGCTGCACGCAGCCCCTTTTCAAGCCACTCTTGCGGATCCTTCCAAGCAACGTTCGCGTAGAGACGACGCTCTTCGATTTCGGTTCCAAATGGAGTCGCTTGCGCGCTCGCATTCAGTTCACGGACGTAGTCGGCGCCTGACTCCCTGCGATAGGCCGTCTTCAGGTTTTCCACCACCCAGGCCAGATCAACGGGACGTTCCGCAGATTGGTGGAGAAAACATTGCCGCAACAATTCAGCAAGGTCAATCGGTATAGCCGGAATTTCCTCAGTGGGTTCGCCTGATTGCAGATACTGTTCGAGC
>Ga0265294_10000244_pt1 | contig 71056 bp, 97 predicted proteins | sample MunlanPumphouse3_FD_192504 | JGI IMG/M metagenome (GOLD analysis project Ga0265294, IMG submission 192504) | Groundwater microbial communities from a municipal landfill in Southern Ontario, Canada - Pumphouse #3 | ecosystem: Environmental > Aquatic > Deep subsurface > Groundwater | place...
ACATGCCAAAACAAATCACATGCCAAAACAAATCACATGCCAAAACAAATCACATGCCAAAACAAATCACATGCCAAAACAAATCACATGCCAAAACAAATCACATGCCAAAACAAATCACATGCCATTATTTTTTGGCATGTACCTTGCAAGTACAGTGCACCTATGCAAAAAATATGCCTTGCAAATTTCTTGCCAAACTATTTGGCTTTTTCACCAATATTGGAATGCTGTAGGCAAAAAAAAAAGTCAACCCCTATTATGAGGTTGACTTCCAAAAGTCTATTTACAAGACCATCCCGTCCAGTCAGACATCGCCTTGTAATCTGCTACTCCCATAGTTCCGTAATAACGTTCATACAAAGACAATCTCTGTTCCGCCCATGCCATACGCTCCGCTTTTGTAGGAGCGAGACAATATACTTGTGCCAGAATATCAAGCAAGGTATCTCTGTCCCATTCATTATAAACAGCGGTACGTATGCATTGAGTTTGGTTCAAATTACTGTTGCCAAAACAAGAAACCTTTGCTTGCTTTACTGTATTAATCTTTGCCATTTCGTAACCCCTTGTCACTATGTGACTTTGGTGGGCGTCGCTCCGTTATTGGTAGCCTTTGCCTTTTACAGCCTTTACATATATGCATTATTTGCACAAGTAAAGCATTATTTGCATATTTTTTAAAATTATTTTTCGCCCATTATGGCTTACAAATTGCAAAGGCATAATATTTGTACCTTGCAATACCTGTACCAAAACAAATTACGTGCCAACAAAAAACAGGCACTAATATTGCAATAGGCACAATACTTGCATGCCCTCGCCCTTAATTGGTAACCTCACCAAATAACACTTGCAATATCTATACCATAGCAATAACCATGCCAAGCAAACATGGTGAAATGGCCAAACAGCAAATATGCATAAATCATACCAAAAATCCCAGTAACACAAAATAATTATTCGTACCCAATACGTGTTACTAAAAAAAGAAACGTACCCAGCTACAAGAAATGTGGGGTAACACGGGATGGGTGATTAGTAACACGTTATGTATAAGAGATGGGTGATAGATAACGGTGCGGGGTAGCACACCACACATACCAATTCATTATAAGTATGCACCCAGTAACACTAATCGCGTGCTACGTAACACGCCATTCCCGTGCAAAGCGTGCCACCAATTACCGAATCGTGTTACTACCCAAAAGTTATTTGGCGAATTGGTTGATTAGGGGGAGTTGGACAACCCCTCTAGGATTATATCATTTTTATTTATGAAAATCACTGACTTATAGATAGAACAACACACCAATCTAAACACTATTCCTCCATAATCTAAACACGATTACCCTATAATCTAAATCACCCCCACACACAATCCCACACACGAAACACTACCCAAATCACCCCTAAAAACCAAAATCGTATTTATCGACACCTACTCTTAACGCACTAAAGGCAAGGGGTGTACTTACTGGGTTTTGCGTATAGCGGAGGAGTAGTGGGCAATGTCCCATGGAATACATGCATACAAATACCCAAACCAAACTACAAACACACAAACACCCAATTTTTACGATTAAACCGACGCCGCGATACAACATCTAACTGAAAAATTTTTACAGTAAATTAAAACTGAAAAATAAAACCAAAACAGAAAAAAATTTAAAAAAAATAAAAATCAAACACACTCAATAGGGCCACCCAAAAAATAATCACAAAATTTACCTTATATCTAAAATCAGAAACCCTGTAAAAAGAGAAGAATAAATATTTTTATTTTTTGGTGTTGTTTAGTATGGTAAAACCCACCATTTTTGATATTATCGTCCTTTCTTTATGGGAAATAAAATTTTTATAAAAAATAATCACAAAATTTACGGGGTTTTTTACTTTTTTTTGTTGTTTAGTATGGTAAAGTGATTTTTTTTACAGTGTAACTCTCGTAATCAGTTTGTGAATAATGTGATTTAATTTACAGGGGAGTTGCGTTAGAATAATAAATACCATATAAGTCATATTAGGAGGAGTAAAAATCATGCCTGAATTTAAGTATAAGCAACGAAAATTAGAACCAGTGTTGAAGAGGACTAAATACGAAAAGAAGAATGAAAATTTGTTCGATTCAGTTCCCAAAACAACTGTAAGTGACTTGATGAAGAATGGGGATCAGATTACATTACAGGAAATAAATTTCGCACATGAATATTTAACTGATTTAGATATTGCGGGTGCGGCCATACGAGCTAGTTTGATTACTGCGGGGAATGATAAGGCAGAGCGTATGGATAAAGCTATGGCGATATTTAATCAACCACGAGTACAGCGTTACCTTGCAGGGATTTTTGAGGATAGGATTGCACGAACCAAGATTACTGGTGATAGGGTTATGCACGAATTGGCCCGAATCGCTTTTAATGACCCTGTGCATTACTTCGATGAATTTGGGGAAATTAAAGCGATGAAGGATATGACTCCAAGTGCTCGTGCGGCGATTAAAGAGATTGAAACGAAACAGGTTGTGGAAGGGAGGGGAGACGATAGGCAGGTTTCCCAAGTTACCAAGATTAAATTGTATGACAAGCAAATCGCATTGAATACACTGTTGAAACAGATGGGACAACTACCGCCTGACAAGAGCAATACGTATAATATCCAATACAATGACAATTCGAAACATGTGAATACTGCTGTAAATAACACGATGCGATTAACTGAATTTAGTGATGCGGAAATTTCAGTTATGCAGAAAATGGTGGGGAATGAATCACTTGAGGATGTGTTAGATTTGGAAGCGATTGAACAGGGTTGTTTGGAAGACGATGATTATATGGAGAAGGCCGATGTCGAATAACATGTCAGACTACTCCAAAACAAATATTCTGAAACACGCTTTAAGTCATAAAGAACTGATTCATGCAGAATCGTGTCGCCGGTCTCTATTCTATTTTATGCGGTATTTCTGGAACGAAGTGTGTACGGATGAACCGAAATGGAATTGGCATATACCGTATTTGTGTGCTCAACTTATGAAAGTGGCTTTGCGTGTTGGGAATGGATTGCCTAAAGAGTATGACCCAATCATAAATATTCCACCGGGAACCACAAAATCAGTAACTTGTTCAGTTATGTTTCCTGCATGGTGTTGGACGAATTGGCCGTGGATGCGTTTCATTACCAGTTCCTATTCAAGCCCACTTAGTTTGGAATTGGCTGAGTATTCACGTGATATTATTAGGTCACAACGATACCAACGACTGTTTCCTGAAATTGTGATTAAACGGGATAAGGATACCAAGTCGAATTTTCGTATCAATAAGAAAGTATTTGGTCCCGATGGTTCTGTAGTAGATATAATGCGTGGTGGTAATCGGTATTCAACATCAGTCGGTGGCACACTAACAGGATTTCATGGGCATATACTAATCGTTGATGATCCACTCGATCCTAATCGGTCTGCATCCCCTGTTGAAGTGGGTAATTGCAATAGATGGATTGACCAAACACTTTCCACTCGTAAAATTGAAAAGGCGATTACACCAACAATCTTAATCATGCAGAGATTGGCCGAACAAGACCCATCCGGACACATGCTTGCCAAGAAAAACAAGAAAATCTTTCATATATGCCTTCCTGGGGAAATAAGACAGTTTCGAGACCAAGTAAAACCAGCGTATCTAGTTAAATTTTACAAAGACGAACTACTGGACCCTGTTAGAATTACATGGAAGGTTCTTAAGGATTTGGAGGCCGATTTGGGGCAATATGGCTATGCTGGGCAGATTGGCCAAACTCCAATCCCTGCTGGTGGTGGCATGTTTAAGACAGATATGTTACAAACTACCCACCATGTGCCTAAATGGTTCGAAAAAACGCAAACTATTCGTTATTGGGATAAAGCAGGGTCACAAGGAAAAGGTTGTTACACAGCCGGAGTACGAATGACTAAATCACTCATAGAAGGTCCAGAATTTATTGTTGAAGACATAAAACGTGGTCAGTGGTCCACAGAAGAGAGGGAAAGCATTATCAAAGCTACAGCAAGAGCCGATGGGCACAAGTGTCTCGTCGTTATCGAGCAGGAACCGGGTTCTGGGGGTAAAGAGAGCGCAGAAAGCACAATTAAAAACCTCGCAGGATATACAGTGCGAGCAGATCGCCCCTCTGGAGATAAAATATATCGTGCAGATCCCTTTTCTGTTCAGGTAAATAATGGTAATGTCGCTTTGGTGGCTGGGGATTGGAATAAGGACTTTATTGACGAAATGGCACCATATCCAGATGGTGCTTATAAAGATCAGATAGATGCTGCGAGTGGTGCATTCAACATATTAGCCGCCAAACGACAAGCTGGCTCAATATTATCAAGTAGGGGGAAGTAAATGAAGCGGACAAAGAACAATAAAAGTCAGTTAGCAACATTGGGTGCTATTTCTAATCGAATGGCACTCATAAGCAAAATGACACCGGATGCCTATGGTGGTGATCGTGATTTGTATCAAGCATTGGGGTATCCCCAGCAAATTTATTATGATGATTACTATGTTAAGTGGAAACGATTTGCAATGGCTCGTGCTGTTATCAATAAGCCCGTCGATGCCGCTTGGAAAAAGGGTGTGGATTTATCTGAAGCTGGCGATATGGAAGAGACACCATTAGAAATTGCTTGGAAGGAAATGGTGGATGATGATTCATTGGCACTTATTGAAAAATTTAAACGGTTCGATAAATTAACCGGATTGGGTGAATTTGGTGTTTTGTTGTTGGGTCTGTCTGATGTGTCTTCTGCAGATCAAATGTGCAATCCTGTAATCACCAGCAAAAATCTTAAGCTGGTATATGCAAAACCGTTTGGACAAGGCTCTGTCACTGTAGAAAAATATGAAACAAACGCAGGTAATCCAAGATATGGGCGTCCGGTACTATATTCGATTAAAATGGATTCAATCGAACAAGGGTGTATAGCTGATTTGATTGTTCACCATAGCCGTGTTATTCATTGTTGTTCTGATGAATTGGAATCAGAAATATATGGTAGCCCGAGATTGGAAGCTGTATATAACAATCTCCAAGACCTCGAAAAAATTGTTGGTGGTTCTGGTGAAATGTTCTGGCGTGGAGCACGTCCTGGGTATCAGGGTAAACTCAAAGAAAATTACACTATGGGGCAGACGGCTAAAGATGAGCTCGAAGACCAGTTAGACGAATATGAGCACAATCTTAGGCGTTTCTTGGTAAATGAGGGCGTGGATATAGAAGCACTGAAGTCACAAGTGTCGGACCCGCTATCCCATGTAGATGCACAGGTACAAATGATTGCGGCCGCAACAGGAATCCCCAAACGAATCTTGGTTGGTTCTGAAAGTGGTGAATTAGCAAGTTCCCAGGATAAAAGCCAGTGGTTGCAACTCGTGCAAAATCGCAGAACAGAATTTATTGAGCCTAGAATTTTAATTCCTTTTGTGGTACGTTGTCAGCAGTTCAGTATACTACCAAAAGCGAAGTCTGGTAAATTTACTTTTGAGTGGGAAGATTTATTTGCTACAAGTGATAAAGAAAAAGCAGATGTAGGGCGCACACGTTCTGAATCGTTGGCTAGATACACAGCAAGCCCAATCACCCAGGAAACATTACCACCTGAAGCATTCTTCAAAATGTTCTTAGGGCTTACTAAAGAACAAGTTGATGAAGTTATGCAAATCAAAGATAACTATGTCAATAGTGAAGAACACGACATTGAATTAGATCGGCTACGGGAAGCAATGAATTTGACATCAACAGATAAAGGAGTAAAAAATGGAAAAGATAGTGACGAAGAGTTTGACTAAATTAAATGATGCCACAGATTCAATTTCAACAACGTATGGTAATCCTACGGCAACATTAGGATTGAGTATTGTTGGCACTTCTTTTGTTGGCACTGTTGTTTTGGAAAGATCTATAGATGGTGGCACTATATATAATATTGTTGAATCTTTTTTATTCGATACAGAAACAAATGTATATGATAGAATTGAGGGTGTTGTATATCGATTACGTTGTTCTGCATTTACATCTGGTTCTGCTGTTGTTACATTATATAGATAAGGGGTAAGTAATATTATGCCTATAATTGAAATTATTAATAATCCAGTTAATAGATTATTTTGTTCTTTAAATGTATCAAAGGATATGATTTGGGAAAGTTGTATTACAGATATATATTATAAAGATGCATCTGGGGCGTTTATTCTAGACGCATCTGGGAATTACATAGGAGAAGAAAATGGCAATTAGTTATAAGAAAATTCCAGATGACCTTACTGAGATTACACCAGCTTCGGATGATAATGTTCTTATGACAGATGCAAGTGATGCCCATAAGCTGGCAAAAGTTCCATATAATGCTTTTTTTATTAACACAATTATAGAAGCAGACATCTCGTCATGTACATGGGATCAGATAAATGATGTGTACAGCGGCAATCCTTTTGCAACAGAAGCACATAAAGCAATGCGTAGATGTGTTATAAATAATCAAGGAGAGGTACAATATTATCTTAATGCATATGATTCTACACTCAAGGAAGACGGAGTTACTGCCTCAGTATTGGATGGTACGGATGGACAGGTGGTTGTTGAGATCCTGCCAGTGTGGGTTAAGACTACATGGAATGGAGATATTGTAACATGGGAATTATCAGGATCGTCGTTCTCGGGGGCTGTTCTTCATCCAGCGTTTGATTCTGGAAATGTGCAAAAAATATTTATTGGTGCTTATGATGCGTCAGTCAAAGATGTTTCAGCTGGAGCCTATATAGGAGGGCTTAATCTTGATAATAATACAAGCCGAGTTGATACAACAACTGATCTGATAGCCTCTGTCTCTGGGCAATATCCAATGGTTGGATTGACAAGGGCAGAATTTCGCACCCTGGCTGAAAATGCAGGTTATCAGCTTGAAGACTTTTGGCAGCGACAGCTTGTAACCCTTTTATATCTGACAGAATATGGTAACTGGAACTCTCAGAATGTAATCGGCGAGGGGAATGTGAATGGGGTTTACCTAGCAAGTTCTTCCATCCAGTCTGATTCTCCACATACCATAGCGGGCACCAGTAACTCACTTGGTAATCAAACCGGGAATGTGAATAGTGCAGATGGAACTCCGTTTGTATCATATCGTGGCATTGAAAATCCATGGGGTAATTGCTATACGTGGTTAGATGGTTTTAATATTTACGATAGGCAGATATATGTAAATAATGATGAAACAACCTTTGTTGACGATACTGCAACTAACTATACAGTGTTGGGGGCAGCACTGCCATCTACCAATGGGTATATAAAACAAATTCAAAAGTTGGATAATATTGTCATACCTCTTACTACAGGCGGTACTTCTGGCGTGTTTGTTACGGATTACCTATATACGTCTACTGGTTGGCGCGTTGCGCGCGCGGGCGGTGCTGCTTCTCTTGGGCTGTCTGCGGGGCTTGCCTATCTGACTCTGAGTGTTTCGTCGGCTGGTCGTACTCGTTCTTGTGGCGCGCGCTTGTCAAAAAAATATAGAATTTAAAATATAAAACTTTGGTTAATATGTCATACCCACAGCACGTTGCGAACACAGGCAGTAATGCTTCTAATGTACTGAATGCAGGACTTACCTATCTGAATCTGAATAATTCGTCAGCTAATCGTAATCGTAATTATGGCACACACTTATCACCTAGTTACATAAAGTAACTTTGGCATATTGACCTTGCTAAAAACGCAGAATATGATCCCCATATAAAGCTTGGTAGGTTTTTCAACTGAACAGCTTGGGGTAAGGTGACAAAAAATGAAAACTCAGAAAAATATTTTTGATAATATTATATGTCTTGATAATTTAAATAAAGCACATTTAAAAGCAAGAAGAGGAAAAGCCCATTATAGGGATGTAAAATGGGTTAATATGAATTTAAATTATTCTTTAAAGAAATTACATAAAATGTTATTACACCAACAATTTACTACGGCACCCTATATAGTAAGCACTGAAATGAAAGGCCCGAAGCTAAGAACAATACACAAGTTACCATATTATCCAGATAGAATAGTTCAACATGCTATTGTGAATGTTTGTGGTCCTGTGTGGTGTAAGTCCTTTATAAGAGATACTTTTCAATCAATTCCAGGGAGGGGTACTACGGATTGCTTTAAAAGAGTAAAAAAGGCAATTCAAGAAGATAAACCACATTTTGCTTTAAAATTAGATATTAAAAAATTTTATCCATCTGTTAGAAATGAGTATTTACTCAACCCTAAAATATTTAGAATCAGTGATGAAAGGGCTTGGAATTTAATAAAAAATATCATTGAAAGTTTACCAGAATTACCTCTTGGTAATCATATAAGCCAATATGCTGGCAATCTTTTACTTTCTCCTATAGATTGGTATGCTAAACAAACTTTACAAATAAAATATTATTATAGATATTGTGATGATATTGTTTTTTTAGGAAATAATAAAAAGAAACTTGTTAATTGGTTTTCTAAAATAAACCAAAAATTAAATCTTATTGACTTAGAATTGCATGAAGAAATAAAAATAATTAATTTACAAAATGAATATCTTGATTTTGTTGGATATAGAATAAATCATAATAAAGTACTGTTAAGAAAAAGTTTGGCTAAAAATTTTATACATTCTTGTCGGCATAATTGTATTAGCGGGTTACCCTCTTATTGGGGATGGTTGAAACATGCTAATGCTAAAAATTTATGGTATAAAAACACAAGGAGTCTTCATGAAAACGAATAGTAATGCTATACTACCAGAATTTGAAACAAGGGGTCTTTATATGTTTGTTAATTTTAATGAAGAAATTATCCCTGCTACTGCAGAAGAATCTGAAACATTCACTTATGATACGGCAAAATTTAGCAAATCAGCAACAAGAGCTGAACGTATAGAAGCAATAATTGCAACTAAGTACCACACATACGGATCAGAGCTTGCCGCAATAAATAATACTGATGAAGACGCAAAAACTGAATATCTAGCGTTTCGAGAGCAGGCAAAAACTTTAGCAACTCGGTCTTTTTTGGAGGTATAATGCAATACATAACTTTTGCAACAGAAGAAGCATTCAACATTTGGTACGCAACGATGAGAGTGGCCATGCCGACAGAAGGAGAAGATGAAACTACTTAGCTTCATATTCCTCGTATTGCTCCTTTGTGCCTGCATGTCGCCAATTTCTTTCCATCCGGTGTGTAGACACAATGCGACATTCTGTGCGATCACTGCTGGGGATACCGTGCCTGTCAGGATTGTTCTGGGACACTATGGCAAAAACTGGCACGCGGAGGCACAAGGATTTATTGGTGAGAAATGGCAATGGCTGACTATGTATCATGGAGAGGTGGTCCCGACAGATAACGTATCCCCAAAATTCGTGCCGTTCTACTATTTTTCTGTTGAAAAATTTGAAAAGGTGTCGTTCTATAAGAAAATGGATGCTATCAACAAAGAAGTAGGGTTTGAGTAATTATTTTTTGCATAGTTCATAACCAATGGGCCTTGGAAGTACTTTTTACATATTAAGGGGGAAGTACGTGGAATTTACTTCTTTTATTTCTGCTGTGGAGGTATTATGGCCTGTATTTGTAGCGATTATTTTAACGATGGCTTGGTTATTTCGACAATTGGGTGCTAAAATGACGCAAGAACAGTGTAATTTACTTCATGAAAAACAAGAACACAGTATTGCATCCTGTGTTAGTCAACAAGAATGTAATCGGTGCCGGGAACAACAAAATAAGTACATCGCATTACAGGTTAGTCAAATAGAAGTGAACAATCGTAGAATAGAAACAACTCTAGCTGATTTTAGGGCGGAAGTAAAAAAAGATTTATGTGATTTGCAGGTGTTAATTATTGACACCATAAAAACAAATATAAATACGAAGGAAAAATAGTATGGGTGATTCTAAAGCATATCGGTATGATCCAACTAAAACGCTGACCCTACGAACGCAATTTGTACGTGAAGTGAATAGGCGTTTTGGAGAAATCAAAACAGCTATTCGACGGGCTGTGGTAGACAAAGATGTTTTTGGTTTAAAAGATCAGATACATACCAATGCATTAGATCTTCCTGCAGAAAAGGCGTATGCATTTAATAGAGACCCAGAAAAAGTAGCATTGTTTATGGAGTGGCTCGAAGAACAACAAAACAATGGTGTTCTTCATGTATCTTCGTTCAATCAATTGGGTACTGGTATTGAGCAAGTGTGGACTGCCAAATATATTTTATCAGCATACCAGCGCGGTATTTCTAGGGCGAGGCATGAGTGTATAAAGGCTGGGTACGCAGTACCCACCTTAGAGGAGTCAGGGGGCTTACTCGCAATATTTAACCAGCCATTCCACCTTGACCGTGTTGGGTTGCTTTACACACGCACGTACACAGAGTTAAAGGGAATTACTGCGGCAATGGATCAGCAGATTTCTCGTACATTGGCTGATGGTATGGTTCAAGGATTAAATCCAAATACCATAGCGCGAAATTTGACTGAACGTGTAGATGCCATTGGTATTAGTCGTGCTAGAACGCTAGCTCGAACAGAAGTGATACGGGCACATCATGGTGCTATGGTCCAAGAATACAGGAATTGGGGTATCGTTGGGGTGAAAGTAAAAGCAGAGTGGGTCACAGCCGGTGATGGTCGGGTGTGTCCACTTTGTGCCCCAATGGATGGTAAAGTGTTTACGATAGACGAGATAGAGAACAAAATTCCTGCTCACCCAAACTGTTTCTTAGATGCACAAACACTTATTTACACTTCAAATGGTTGGAAACCCATAGGGAAGATTGTTATTGGTGATTTAGTTTTAACACATAAAGGTCGTTTTCGAAGAGTATATGCATTACCACGAAATAAAGGATTAGAAGGAACTACAAAATACACACGATTTCATATTCAAGGAATGGAAAATGGTGGTGTGTCTGTTACTTCCAACCATCCCGTCCAAGTAACAAAAGAAGGGTCTTCTTTATGTAGGTGGAAAGAGGCCGGCGATGTTACTATGGATGATCAACTTTGTTTATTGGCGAATAAATGTCCTCGTTGTGGTAAATTGACACCATTCTTTAATAAATATTGTTCCCGATCCTGCCTCAGTCAAGATATTACAGATAAACAATGGGCAGATCCAAAACATAGACAAAACATGTCTAAAAAAGCTAGAGCACAAATGTATCGTGAATATTCTGATGGAACACGTGATAAAAATAAGGTAACAAAAGCCGCCAATGCTAGAATGCGTGAATTGGGAGCGCAAGGTAGATGCCCATTACAGAGAAAGGATGTTAGGGAGCTAATAAAAAAAGCAACCAATACACCAGAAATAAGAAAAGCTTCTTCTGAAAGAATGCTAAAAAACAATCCTATGTTTGACCCGGCCACACGAAAAAAAGCACGTAAATCTTTGTTGGATTTGTATAAAAATCACCCAGAAAAAAGATTAAATGCAAGAATGGCAAAGTTTCGTAAAAGTGGTAGAAAGACAGACATTGAAAAGAGAATGGCAAAATTATTAAATAAAATGGGGGTTGATTATGTATTTCAGTATCCTATTTTAAGGTATAATGCTGATTTTGCAATTCCAGCATTGAATATTGTAATTGAATGTGATGGTGATTATTGGCATTCTTCTCCAGAAGCAAAAGCACGTGATGCAATACGACAAAAGGAGATTGAAAAAGAAGGTTGGCTTGTATTGCAATATTCGGGATCACGAATAAATAAATGCTTAAATGAAATCGAACAAGAATTATCCAGGGTAGTGCTCAACCATACAGGGCAATATGAATTTGTACCTGTTTCTATTAAGAAAATTGAACATCGTGTATTAGGAAAAAATAAACTTTTGTACAATTTAAGTGTAGAAGAAGATGAGTCGTATGTTGCAAAAGGAATGGTAGTACACAACTGTCGTTGCATTTCGATTCCTGTAAATGTTACACACGAAGATGAAGATAAAGAATAATTTTATCGTATTTTGCTTGACTTATTTGTATTTCATATTATGTAATAAATCGTGGCTAATGAAATTGTAGGAGAAATCAATATGGTAATGACAATGAAAACATTTCCAGTAACTATCAACAGTGCTAATTACACACTACGCACTGAAAATTATATGGGTAGGCCACATTTGATTGCCCCTGTGATTTTGATGGTTCCTGGAGTGCATTGTGGCAGTAAAGGACCAGTCTTGTACACGGAGGAAGAACTTTCGAAGTATGCGTGTGCTTGGAATGGTCGTCCAGTACCCGTATTTCACCCAAAAGAAGGGGAAAATTTTGTATCTTGTAATTCCCCACATGTTATTGAAGAGAATTCGATTGGACATGTGTTCAATGCAGAATTTTCTGATGGTAAACTTAGGGGTGAGATATGGATTGATGAACAACAGGCTAATCGTGTTTCCCCAGTAGCGTTATCTTATATCAGAAGTGGGCATAAGTTGGATGTTTCAACGGGTGTGTTTACTGAAGATGAAGAGGTAACAGGTACTTGGAACGGGGAAGAGTATATGGCGATTGCACACAATCTTAGACCTGACCACCTCGCAGTATTGCCTGATCAGAATGGTGCTTGTTCTTGGGCCGATGGTTGCGGTGTTCGGGCAAACCAAGAAGGAGGAGGGATGCAACGTACAAAGGGTACAAAAACACAAACCAAGAAACACCCAATTTTTTCTAATCTGGCTGTAAATGCTGATTATATGGAATTGGTTCGTCGGGCACGCAATCTTGTTGATAGTATGGATAATTGGGAATCGGAACCAAGCATCTCCAATTTTTTGGAGTCTGTAACGGATACAGAAATTATCTACACTATGAATTCTGGCCAGGATACGAAAACATATGCCAGCGATTATACTATTGCTGAAGATGGTGCGATGGTATTTTCTGGCGAGTTGCGTGAAGTTACAAAAGAAGTTACATATAAACAAATCAACAATAACCAAGACGCAGAAACAAACAACGAAACCGGAGGGAATATGGCCGCAAAAGAGAAAGTACAGAAATTGATTAGCAACAGTAACACGCAGTTCACTGAGAAAGATGTTGAATGGTTGGAAGGCTTGTCTGATTGCCAGCTTGAAAAAATGACTCCTATTCTTACCGACAACACCGCCGCAGATGCTGGTGTCGCTGACAAAAAAGTCACTGTAGTTACCAATACCGACACTGTTCAGGAAAATACCATGTCAGCTACACCAAAAACTGCAGAAGAGTTTCTCAATGCCCTTCCTGCAGACATGCGCGACCAGTTTTCACATGGTCTGAAATTGCATCAGGCACAGCGTAAACACCACATTGAAGCCATTACCGGCAACAGTGATTTCACTCCGGAAATGTTGACCAATAAGGGAATGGATGAACTGGAAATTCTGGCAAAAGCATTGGCCAAGACACCTGTGGTCGATTTTTCTGGTTTGGGTACTCCGGTTGTACATACATCTTTTGAGGAAGTAGACGTATTGCTCCCCACTGGTGTTGAGTAAGTTTCATTGTTTGTTTCTGCCAATAAATTTTAAAACATACGAGGATTTGAATTATGGCGAAGAATACTGTTAAAGTCCGTTGCTACCTCAATATTATTGATGAGGAAAAGGCTGGTGGGGTTATTACTCCTGGGATGTTGGTTGTACTTGGTAGTGCTAATACAGTCATTGCACATGCCGCCGCCGGTGGAAATGTTGCTCCCAAGTTTGCCCTTGAAGACAATTTGCAGGGTAAGGGTGTTGATGACAATTATGCCTCCGGTGATATGGTTCAGAGTTGGACTCCCACTCGTGGTGATCGTGTTTATGCTCTGCTCAAAGCAAGTTCTACCGCTGTTGCTATCGGTGATTTCCTGGAATCTGCTGGTAATGGCACCTTGCAGAAGCATGTAGCAGACGAAGTTTCTTCTGCTGGTGCTCTCACTTCCAATACAAATCAGATTGTCGCAATCGCCAAGGAAGCTGTTACTCCTGGTACTTCATCCGTTCGTTGTATTGTAGAAGTTATTTAATAACAATTTCATTGAAGGAGTACGTATATGCCAGTATCAATTGATTTTATCACTGCCAATGGTCAGGGTCAGGGAGAATTGGCCTCCCGTATTGCAAATGAAGGTTCTTTGAATGTCAATGCAATGCGCCCATATTTGAATCCCAAAGATGGCCGTAGTTATATTACGGTCTTCAATGGTGGCGATGCAAAAGATGCCAAAAATTATAAAGCCCTCCCCATTACCGCCAATGCTACACTTCGCCGGGATGAGTGGAAATCGCTTGATTCTGCCGTTATGCGGATTGCTGAAGAGCGTCTGCGTGGTGTTGCCGATCTGAAAGCCGCAGGGCTGACGTACAATCTTGGTAATGGAATGGGTGCAACCGTTCTTGAATACCACGACATTTCCGATGCAATGGAAGCTCACATGTCCATGGACGGTGTGTCTCGTGGTAACAATGATGCACCCAAGTACGAAACCAATTACATGCCGCTTCCCATTGTTCATGCTGACTATCAGCTGAATGAGCGTGTATTGCAGTCTTCTCGCCGCATGGGTAATCCTTTGGATACTACCCTTGCAGAGCGTGCAGGTCGTCGTGTTGCAGAAACCTTGGAAGACATGCTGTTTTCCAACAAGACTTACACCTACGGCGGTGGAACCATTTACAGTTATGTCAACCATCCTAACAGAAACAAAGTTACCCTCAGTGTGCATTGGGATGGTTCCGGTAAAACTGCCAAGGGTATTCTTGACGATTGCCTGGAAATGAAACAGGCTTCCATTGATGCAATGCATTATGGTCCTTGGATTATCTATATCCCGACTGCGTATGAAACCGTCCTTGACGAAGATTACGACACTGCCGGAACATCCACCCAGACTATTAAGGAACGTATCCTGAAGATTTCTGGTATCAAGGACATTCGCGTTTCAGATAAGTTGGCTGCAAACAATATTGTCATGATTGAGCTGTCCAGTGATGTTGTTCGTTGGGTCAATGGTATGAACATCCAGAATGTTCAGTGGTCCTCCGAAGGAAACCTTGTTCATAACTACAAAGTTATGACAATTCAGGTTCCTCAGATCCGTAGTGATCAGGAAGGCAATTCTGGTATTATTCACCTTGCATAAACCATAAACTCGGCCCGGGATAAACAATCTCGGGCTTTTTTTTAGGAGTTTTTAATGTCTAATATGAAAGCAGAGTGGGAAAACCTCGGCGGTGTTCTCAAGTTTCATGGAACGAAGATCCGTAAGGGTGATCATTTTATTGCGTATGAAGACGAAATTCCAAAGGGGTTTCGTGATGTAATTAAACTGATTGGGCCGGCGAAAGAAGAGATTGTTGAAGTACCGGAAGAAGATAAAGCAGAAATCAAAGAAATTGTTGCTGATGTTGCTGACGAAGTTGTGTCTGAAATGTCTGAAATTGAAAAAGAGTTGGTAGAAGCTGAATCTGAAATGCCAGTACGCAGAAATCCAGTTAAGGTGCCAAAATACAAACTCGAAAAAAAAGGTGGTTGGTATAACATCATTAACATAGCCACTGGTAAAAAAATGAATACTGCGGCATTGCGTAAAGACGATGCTGATGCGTTCTTGGCTAGTTTGGATCAATAATGGTTTCCTCCTCTTGGAAGGTGCCTCCGCTTTGGGGAAATGATTCTTGTTGGATCATTGGCGGTGGCCCTTCCATATTAAAACAATTCAATGTGCCAGATGATATTGCTCAGGCCATTCAAAAAAGGGAAGTGCCATTAAATACACTCTCCAAGTATATGGCACAAATTCATAATGATCATTGCATTGGTGTGAATACAGCATATTCTATAGGCACTTGGATTGATTTTAATTTTTTTGGGGATTTTAGTTGGTATTTAGCGCACGAAGAAAAATTACATAAACATCCAGGCACACCAGTATCTTGTAATGCTCGTTTCGAACATTCTTATTACGGTGTTAAATATTTACGAAAAGAAAAAAGATTTGGGTTATCAAATAAAAATGGTTTTGTTTGTTGGAATGGAAATAGTGGTGGTGCGGCAATAAATCTTGCTTTACACTTGGGCGTAAAAGAAATTAGGTTGCTTGGGTTTGATATGGATGTAGGTGCTAACCAGTACACACATTGGCATGGATATCATGAGGAGTTAGCGGCGTTACAACCAAAGGGCACTCCACGTAAGGGCACCAAACTCCCATACGAGCGTCACCTAAGATGTTTTAGCCGTATTGCAGAAGATGCTAAACGATTTAATATCCGTATTTTGAATTGTAATCCTGATAGCAAAATAACTGAATTTGAAAAAGTGTCTTTGGAGGAGTTGTGAAAAGTCCTATCTTAATTACAGGTGCCGCTAGATCTGGGACATCTTTAGTCGCTGGCATTGTAAATTTATGTGGGGCTTTTGGTGGGAATTGTGTCGGTCCCAATAAATTTAATGCTAAAGGGATGTTCGAAAACCATGCAATCCGCCAGAATATTTTAAAGCCATACCTTGAATCACAAGGATACGATGCTTTGGGCCAATACCCACTCCCAAATACAAATGAATTGAGCATCCCCCAAGGTTTTAAAGATAGGGTTATGGCTTCTATAAAGAGTGAAGGGCTGGTAGAAGGCATGTCTTGGTTTTATAAGGGTGCTAAAATGTGTCAGATGTGGCCTGTTTGGAATTATGCTTTCCCTAATGCTAAATGGGTGATTGTGCGTAGAAGAACACCTGATATTGTTCGGTCCTGTGTACATACTGGGTTTATGAGGGCATTTTCCAATAAACAAAAACAAATCGCTGTTGGTGCCAACACGATGGAAGAGGGTTGGTTGTGGTGGGTACGACAGCATGAAAAATATTTCGTAGATATGATACAAGCTGGTTTGAATTGCAAAGTAATCTGGCCAGAACGTATGGTAGATGGTGATTATACACAGATGCATGAATTGATTGATTGGTTAGGTCTCGAATGGAATGGGGAAGTGTATAATTTCATTGAACCTAAATTATGGAGGGGTACTATATGAGAACCAGTGCTACAGAAGTTGAAAAAATAATCGTAACAGGCTTGACTGAAGATGAAGTTGATTCGTATATTTTAAGTGCGAATACAATGGTGACACAGGCTCTTGGTGATTCTGGTTTATCTGATAATGTACTAACTGAAATAGAAAAATGGCTTACTGCACATTTTATTGCATGCACACGAGTGCAACAGGTTGCTGAAGGAACTGCTGGCCCTGCAAGTGTGAAGTACCAAGGCAAAACATATACGGGTATGTATGCTACATTCTATGGACAACAAGCCACTCTTATGGATACAACGGGCACTCTAAAATCATTAGGTAGCAAAACGGCTTCTATGTATGCTGTTGGGAGTTTTGCAAATGGCTAATCCCTTACTTAATTTTATCGATACTGTGTGTGTGCAAACTGCTGTGTATTGGGAACGAAAATCTTCAAATGGATATGGTGGTTTTACTTATGAAACTCCGGTTGAAATAAAATGCCGTTGGGATGCCAATTCTAAATTGGTGTTGAATGATAAAGGTGAGCAAGTTGTTATATCAGCTGAAATATTGGTAAATCAAGAATTAGATGTTGGTGGGTTGCTATTTTTGGGAACACTGGACGATTTGGATTCTTCTTTGACGCATGAAGGGGTAGAAACACACCCAATAATTGCATTCCCAAAAAACCCATTATTCAAAAGTGCAACAGAATTCGTGAGAATGGCTTATGTCTAATCGCACTAGAGTTCGCGGCCTTGATAGATATGTTCGCCGCCTCAATAAAGAAATAAAGAAAATTGAAGGTGCTACTTTGGCCGGACTTATTAGTGCGGGTATTATTATTATTCGGTCAACAGAAAGAGATTCACCAGTTACACCAGTAGATACAGGCAATTTAAGAGCAAGTCGCTTTATGGTTACAGGAAGTGAAGTTAAATTTGGTTCTCGCCCACGATTTAAAACAGAAAATGCAGATAGGTTGCGTGCGGAACATAAAGCAACGACACAAGGAAATATGGCGTTAGCAAAAATGATGAAACGCCCTGTTGTTATTCTTGGTTATTCTGCGTACTATGCAGCATACGTTCATGAAGCTGTTGGTGTTCAATTTAAACGGTCTGGTTCCGGTGCAAAGTTTTTTCAGTCTTCTATTCGCAAAAATACAAGTAAAATACTTGAAGCGATTAAAAAAGAGGTACAAATCAAGATATGAATGCTACCAGTATAGACATAAAAGACATGTTGCAGGATAACTTAACACTGGGATTGATTTTTGGTACTAATTTATTTGTCGGATACGAACCAAATAAACCTGATTCCTGTGTAACTATTTACGATACACCGGGATTTCCTTGTGGTTTGGCCATGGACGGAGATACGGGTTATGAATATCCTGCTGTGCAAATATCAATTCGTTCTAGTGATTATGTAGAAGGGTTTAATATGGCACAGAGCATAAAAGAATTTTTACATGGTACAAACCATACCATAAGAAATAATGCACAGTATCAGGTAATGAATTGCATGTGTGCACCATTTATGTTAAACAGGGATGAAAATAGGCGCGTGCGATTTGTAGTCAATTTTGATATACAGCGCAGTTCAATTTAATTAGGAGGATATATTTATGGCAGTCGCAGGTGTTGGAACAAGTTTAAATCGATGGAGTGGTACGGCTTGGGAACAGCTTGGAGAAGTAACTGATATCAGTGGTCCGGGTATGTCTCGTGCAACAATTGATACTACACATCTTGCTACAGAAGGCGGATATCGTACATTTATTACAGGTTTTCGGGATGCCGGTTCGTTGACATTCACCATGAACTTTAACCGTGACGCATACGATTTGCTCAAATCCGATTTTGAATCTGATGTAGCTGTTGCGTATGAAATGGTTCTGCCGGACGATGAGAAAACTTCATTTGAATTCAGTGGCTTGGTAACGGAGATTCCTCTTACGGTGCCCACGGATGATAAAATTTCTGTGGCTGTTACCATTAAAATCAGTGGTGTTGTTACGGTCAATTCAGGTGCTGGTTCAGTGACGAATCCGGTTACGTAAGTAATTTTTAAGTCTGTCTTAATCATAGGCAGACTAAACCTATTATTTTAAGGAGATTAATCATGTCTATTGCTACTCTTACTCGTTCTGCTTTTATGGCTATTCCCACCCCCGAAGTTGAAACACATTATATTGAAGAAGTAGGCTGTGATGTTTGTTTTAAACAAATGACCGCACAAGAATTGGATTCATATGATTGGTCCTTGGTTAAGTTTGAAATAGACAAAGAAACGGGCATTGAAAATATCACCAGACGTACTGACAACACCAAAGCAAAATATCTTGTTCGTTGTTTGTGTGATGCAGATGGTGTGCGTTTGTTTACTGATGATGAATATCTGTTGCTTGGTCAGAAGCCTCCCAAAGTAATCAATGCACTTCATAAAAAAGCCCAGGAAGTGAATGGCATTATTGCTGGGAAACCAGCTGAAAAAAACTTAGACACCGAGAAATAAGAATATTTGCATTTCGATTATGCTTATCTCTCGGGTATCCCCATCCTGATTATTTATTGTCTGTATTAACAGCAAAGCAATTACAAGAATGGTTCGAATATTATGAAATAGAGCCGTTTGGTAGTGTGAATGAAGATGCTCAATCTGCATATACAAGACAAACAATAGCTGTTGCAAATGGTATGTCGAAGATTGATAAAAAACCATTTACAATATCAGATTGGTCTTTGTTGATGCCACAGAAAAAAAGTGAAAAGAAATCAGTTGGAAAAACAACAGATCAAATAAAAGAAATCATGATGGCTGTAGCACAAGTTCAAAATAAAAAGAGGTCCAAATGAATATAGGCGAATTGACTGCGATGATTGGTGCGGATATTCGTGATTTAAAAACATCCGCCGCACAAGCAGAAAAAATCATGTCCGAGTATGCAAGGCATGTAGATAGAGAGCTTAAAAAATCGGACCAAGATTGGAAAACTTCTGCTACAGTTGTCAATACACAAACAAAGAAGATGCAATCTGACATTGAGCGCACTTCGACATCCTTGCAAAGTATGAAAAAACACGCATTAGGATTGCGAAGTGCGCTTTCTCTTATTGGGTCTGCTTTAGTTTTGAAAAATTTATTCGATGTAGGTAAAGAAGTATCTATGTTGAATATTTCGTTCGAAGCTGTTTTTGGATCTGCCCAAAAAGCCGCATCTGAAATGGCGTATGTCAAAAAAGTTTCAGATGACATGGGTCAGAATCTATATGTTGTTGCAAAACAGTTCAAAGGATTGTCAGCCGCCGCCATGAATACCGTAATGGAGGGGCAGGGTGTACATGACATTTTCCGTGCTATTACAAAAGCATCTGCCAGTTTGGGATTGTCTTCATACGAAACAGAAGGTGCTTTGTATGCTGTTCAGCAGATGATTTCAAAAGGTACAGTACAATCAGAAGAGTTACGTGGTCAGTTGGGTGAGCGTCTTCCCGGTGCTTTTAGAATGGCCGCAGAAGCAATGGGAATGACCCAAAAGGAATTGGGTAAAGCACTTGAAATGGGGCAAATCATGGCAACAGATTTGCTTCCCAAATTGGCTCGTGTGTTAGAATCTACATTTACTGGAAAAGTGTCTGCCGCTGTCGCCGCGAGTAACAAACTTGCAGAGGGTTGGAAGACACTTAGGTGGAATATAGCAAAGTCAGGTTTTTTAGAGGAAGCGGCGGGGAGTGTCATGGCACTGGCACAAAGTATGGACTCCCCAGCAATGCAAAGCTCTTTGGCAGAACTTGGTCAGGGGCTTGGTGATATGATTGGGCAGTTACGCCCGTTGATTCCTTTGGTTAGTAGTTTTACATCAGCTTTATCTGGTGTTGTTTCAGGTATTGCTAGTATCGGTACAGCATACGCCGCACTCCCATCAGAAATTACGGCTGGTGTTGGTACAGGGCTTATCATGCGTGTGTTATGTGGTTCAACCCCTGTTGCAATGGCTGTTGCAATGCTTGTGACTTTAGAAAAGTCAATGAAAGCTGTAAATGAACAAATAAAAAATGCAACTGCAGAAGGGTGGATATCACAGTGGGATTTTTCATTGCCCACGCTAAAAGAAATGACAAGTGTTATCAACAGATTGGCCACAGCATTAGAAAATTTAAGAAAGGCCGGAAAGGGTGATCGGGATTTAAATACGGGTGAAATAACTGCACAAGGTAAAATCAACGAAAACAAAGATCATATTGCAAATGCACGTGATAAATATGCTGGTACTTGGTCTCAATATGATGCTGAATTGCAATTACAAGCTGATAGAGCAGATAAAGCATATACAGATGCAAAAAATAAACGTGCGGACGATATGTACTCGAAGTATTATGCGCATATCATTGCAATGGGTGAGGCATCTGCAGGGCTTACCAAGAAACAAATGGAAGACGAACGTAAATTTTACAAACAATTAGATATATTGCAGGGCACTTCCTATGAAAAAGAATTAAGAGCATTAAAGGCAGAAGAACAGTCCAATATTGGCAAACTGCAAAATGATTTAGCCGCACATGAAATGTTTTTGTTACAGAAACAAAAGCTGGATGATAAATACAAGGAAAGCCGTGTGCTTTCTCCTGATATGTATTCTGCAGAAGAAAGCCGTGCGGCGGCATCAAATGTAATTAGTAATATGCCTGATTATGATATTAAGGTGGCCGCACACCAAGGAATCGATTTAGTAGCACTTCGAAAAGATTATGCAAAGCAAGCAGAATTAGATAAGAAAGCAGATGAAGCCAGAATTAAGGAGGCTAAAGTCGCACATGATGCAAAAATCGAGTTAGAATCTGATTGGTCTGATAAATATGTAACTGTTACTGCTACAACAACAGATAGAGCTTTATATTTTTTGAAAAAAGAATATGATGGCTATGCCAGTTTAACAGACCATAAAAAAGAAATAGCACAAGCATATGAAATTGAAAAACAAGCAATTCTGGATGCCGGTAATGCTGAGGAAATTGCTAAAAAGAAACAGTTCTGGGAAACCCATGATAAACTGACGATGTCTTCATACCAGTACCAAAAACAAATATTAGATGCTGAGTATGCTGAGTATTCTAAATATATTACAGATAAAACAGCATTAAATGAATTTTATAATGCTCGATTACAAGAATTACAAGTAAATGAATTAGAATTACAAAAAACAGCATTGGATGGATTTGAAGATGGTTTGGAACAGGTAAGAAAAACGGCTGGTTGGACTTTTGATAATGTAAAATCCACAACAGTATCTGCTTTTTCAGGAATGACGGATGCTATTACAGATTTTTGTATGACTGGAAAGATTTCTTTTTCAGATTTTGCTGAAAGCATTATAAAAGATATGGTTAAGATGCAGATACAAGCTCAAGTAACTGCTCCGTTAGCTTCAGGACTTTCTTCTATAGCTGGTTCAATAGGAAATAGCCTTGTTAATGCTTACTACGGAAATGTCAGTGCTGTTGGTTCTGCTGGACCTTTGCCACAGGCAAAAGGAAATGTTTTCCAAAGTCCTTCCCTACACGAATACGCTAATACAGTCCAGACAAGTCCAAAGACGTTTGCTTTTGCAAATGGTGGGGTATTTGCTGAAGCTGGTCCTGAAGCTATCATGCCTCTAACAAAGGGATCTGATGGAAAACTTGGAGTGTATGCTTCAGGATCATCTGGTGATACATATATTACGTATAATGTGGATGCGACAAACGCGCAAAGCGGAGTTGAGGAGGCTATCATAACGGCCTTGCAGGATTTGAACAATAACTTGGAAAAAAGAGCACTTAAAGCTGTCGTTAGCGCGGCAAATCGTGGTGGTAATTTTGCAAAAGCTGTGGGGAGAACGTAATGATTATATTAACATGGCCATCTGATATGTATGTATCACAATTATCTTGGTATCTTGAATATAATACGACAACATTTACATCACCATTAACCAAATCAGTACAAACAATAGAAATGCCCGGTTCAAGATGGAAAGCTTCAGCAACAATAAAAAATTTAACAAGAGCACAATGGAATCCTTTTAGTGCTTTTTTATCATCATTGCGTGGGCAATCCGGTCGATTTTATTTTAGTCCTACAATGGGGGCAACTCCGATATATAATTTTACCCCTTCCAAGACGATAATAGTATCTGGTTCAGGGCAGACTGGAAATTCTCTTTTAACAACAGGTTGGGCGAGTAAATCTACGGTTTTACGAGCTGGGGATTATTTTAGTGTAGTAACACCAATAGGAAGAGAATTAAAACAAATAACTTCTGATGCTGTAAGTACTGATGCTGGTGCGGCTAACTTGACTTTTGTCCCTAATTTACGTAATAGTCCTATAGACGGAGCGGCTATAACTTTGGACTCTCCTTCATGCATTATGAAACTTGATGATGACGCGCAGACACAAGGAACATATACATCAGGACCGTTTGGGGCTTTTACTATATCAATGACAGAGGTTATATATGCGTAGTATATCAGATGATAGCAAGACGGCGGTTGCAAGTGATGTAGTTTATCCAATATATCTTGTTTATCTTGAAACAGGTACAGCTGGAGAAGAAATATATTTGTCCTCGACGCCCTACGATATTGAATATAACGGAAACACGTTCCTAGGGGTCGGAACTCTTGGAAAAATTGGAGACATCACGGAAGGCTCGGAAATCCAAAGTTATAACTTAAATCTTACACTTTCGGGGATACCGAATAGCATTATCTTTGAAGCCTTTGAAACAACGATGCAGAATAAAGTCTGCAAAGTCTGGATGGGGCTTTTAAATAGTGCCGGAGTTTTTGACGGTAATCCTGTGCTTATGTTTAGCGGGAAAACCGACACAATGGAGATTGAGCTAGGCGAAACGGCCACGATTACCCTTAGTGCCGAATCAAGACTCGTTGATTGGGAGCGTGCTAGAACATCACTTTATACTGATGCCTCTCAGAAAAAGAACTGGCCGTCTGACAAAGGTTTTGAGTTCGTCGAGGCTACGTCTGAAGCCGAAATCATATGGGGGCAAGCATAATGAAAAGATATGAAAATTGGGAAATGTTTTTGTTCAAGGCCGTTGATAGGGAAAAGAAAAAACCTTTTTCTTACGGAACACATGACTGTGTTCTTTTAGCCTCTAGGCTTATAGAATCCATGACAGGGGAAGACATTGCAGCTCCTATGCGGGGGACATATACAACTGCACTCGGTGCTTTAAAGATCATGAAAAAGGAATATGGTGTAGATAATGTGTGTGATCTTGCTAGCTTATTTCTTCCTGAAATAGAGATAAAAAAAGCAAAGCGTGGGGATGTTATTTTTTATAAGGATGAGAAAAATCCAGTCGGAGCTTTGGGCGTAATCCTTGGAGAAAATGCTATCATTCCTTCAGATGATCATTGCATATATGTCCCGGTTTCTAAATGCCTACGGGCTTGGGTGGTTTAAATGGCATCTATAGTAATTGCTACAGTGGCGACTCTTGCGGCGACAGTGGCGTCATCTTTGGTTGCAGGCACAATCATGTCTGCTATTGTTTACGCTGGTGTGATGGCTGGCGTTACGGCAATAGGCTATGCTATTTTTGGGCCAAATGCGGCAGATGCTGTGTCGGCAGTTTCGAGAACACCTGAAGATATACAACGGACTATTCAATCATCTACAGAATCGCGTAAAATTGTATATGGTACGTCTAAAGTTGGTGGACCATTAATCCTTGCTTATAGTTCCGGGAGCCAGAATCAGTATCTACATCTTGTAGAAGCTCTTTGTGAAGGGCCGGTTAAAAGCATAGAAGAAATATGGTTTAACGACACACTTTCTACTGATTCAAGATGGCAAGCGGCTGGTGGTGGACACCGGACAGTATCATATACTGGTGAAACGGACCAACTTGCTGATGCAAATTTAGTTTCTGAATGTCCCGAATGGACAGATGACCATAGACTACGTGGCACGGCTTACATCTATACTAGACTCCACTACCAGCCTTTTGATCCAGACGGCGATGCAGACCAAGCCCTGGGTTCGGACGTATGGTGCAATGGTATTCCGACAATAACCGCCGTAGTAAAAGGACGGAAGGTTTACGATCCTAGAGACTCAACCCAGGAAAAAAATAATCCTGATACCTGGACATGGAGTAGAAATCCTGTCCTTTGTATTCTTGATTACATCCGTGCTGGTAGTGCTGATATTGACTGGCCGACAAACGAAAATGGTGTTAAAATTCCTCCGTTCCGTGGCTTAGAAGCTCCTGACGCTGAAATAGATTGGGCAAACTGGGAAACTGGTGCTAATATTTGTGACGAAAGCATTACTTTCTCTGATGGCACGACCGGGGTACGCTACACACTAGACGGCGTTATCTATCTTGATGCACAACCCTCCGCTATTATAGAACAAATGCTTACGACATGTGTCGGAAATATAGTATATGCTCAGGGTTTGTGGAGAATTTTTCCAGCGGCATACAAAACCTCTGATTTTTCATTAACAAGTGATGACCTTCGGGATAGTATTAAAGTCCTTCCTTATAAGTCAAAAAGTGAATTATTCAACACAGTTAAGGGGACGTATGCAAGTTCTGAGGCAAATTATGTTTCTACGGAATTTCCTACGGTTTCCGATGTTGGTCCTGTTGATGGTGATGAAACATATGAGGAGATAGATGGCGGTGTTGTTGAGACTTCCATTTCCCTCCCTTTTACATCTGATTATCGTATGGCCCAAAGGCTGGCAAAATTAGCCCTTAGAAAACAGCGGATATGTAAAGAAGTAACATTCCCGGCTAAACTTACAGCACTTCCAATTTCTGCCCAAAGCGTTATTGATCTTACGATTGACACCCTTGGATGGGCTGAAAAACCTTTCCGGGTTGTAAACTGGGCCTTAGCCGATTATGGTATTGATCTTACGCTCCAAGAGGAAAGCACAGATATTTATGCTTACACATCTGCAGAAGAAGTGGCTTCTACGAGTACAAACGCAGTAACGGTGCCCGACCCTTGGTATGTTGAACCTCCGACGAATTTAGCTTTTAGTGAAGAAAACTATGCTCTTTCTGGGAATGCTCTTTTGACATGGACAGTCTCAACAGATGCTTTCGTTGCTGGCTATAAAATACAAGTCAAAGGCAGTGCAGAAACAACGTGGTCTGAGCTAGTTTCTCGTATCCAGGCAAATAGATATAGTCTCACAAATCTTGGTGTCGGTGATTATTCTTTTAGAATACAAGCTATAAATACAATCGGGGCAACGTCTTCTTGGGTATCTGTTGACGGTAGTATTTCCATTCCACTTGTCATGGAGAGGGTGTCCGGCCTTGAGCTTTGGCAAGGTGAGGGTCTAGGTAATAAAACTGAGTTTACGGGGCAGGATGCAAAATTTGTATGGCGTGCCGCTTCAAAAACACATAGTTATGATTTTGGTGAGGAACCTTTTGGTGGTGACTCAGGAGCTTTAGATACCTATTTTAAAGACTATGAAGTCAGGGTTGTTGACGTTGATTCCGGTTTAACTGTCAGGACAGAACACCCAACTACAAACTATTGGGAATACTCATATGAAAAGAACTTTGAAGACGGTTTAAGACGGGAATTTAAAGTAGAAGTTTATCAACGCGGAGATCAGAACCAGCTTTCATCGAGTGCTGCTTCATTAACCGTCAGTAATCCTGCACCAGATGCTTTGACTGGATTAAAAATTGACGCTAGCTATGGTACTATCTATATCCAGTTCACTTCTCCTGATGATAACGATTTTAAAGGTATTCTTATATGGCTATCCCAAACAAGTGGCTTTACACCTTCAACTGATAATCAAGTTTTTGACGGGATAGGAAATGCCGTCTCGATTTCAGGGCTTAACCAAGGGGAGACTTACTATCTTCGTATTGCCGGATATGACGGTTTTGGCAAAGAAAATCTTAACACAAGTTCCGAAGTTGGCGTTGATACACTTAAAAATGACGTTGACAAAGAATATGTGGATGCTCAGGATGCATTTGTTAAAGCCCAAGCAGATAGTGCCGCGCAAACATATGCTAATGATCTAAATAATTTAGAACAAATAAGGGCAGATGCTTATGCAGATGGGATAGTGACTACAGCAGAGGCCAGGGCAATTGCTGCGGCACAAACAAAAGCAGATGCTGCACAGGTGGCGGCTGAAGCAACAGCTATTAGTTATACTGATACATTATCTACAGCAAATCTTTTAGTTAATGCTGATTTTTCTGGGGATGTACAGGTAGGGTGGTCATTCACCCAGGGGTCAGAAACTCAAACTATAACACCGTTTAAAGATCTTGATGGTTGGTTCCCTACTGGTGGGCACTGTTTATGTTTGATGACTGGAAATGCAGATACCAATTCTGAGCATTTTTGTGAAATGAGTTCAGATATGGTTCCTGTTGTAGTTGGAGAAAAATACGGGATATCCTGTTATACTGGGGCACATAGATGTAGAATTGCTGTTTTTATGTATTACTATGATTCCACTGGTGCTTATGCAGGGAACAGCGGTCTTGCATTTAATTCCACATTAGCGGGCGGACACAGCCTTTCAAACTATATAAGAATATTCGCCACTGGAACTATTCCAAGTGGAGCTAATCAAGTTAGAGCCATTCTGCGTAAATATTCTACAACTCCAGGAGAAGCTAATTCTTACGGATTTTTTGCTTATCCAATGCTCCAGCGTGTTACTGCTAGTCAAACAATCCCAAGTGCATGGTGTTCTGGAACGGGGTTGTCTCAACAATGGGCATACACCGGCACCACTGAGTTTGATGGTGGGAATATTAGGGCAGATACAGTTACGGCTGTTGCCGTTGGTACTAATGAAATTATCACAAATACTGCTAACATCGCTAATGGTGTTATCGTATCAGCACATATTGGAGAGTTGCAAGTAACACAGGCAAAGATTGCAGATGCAGCCATTGATGAAGCAAAAATAGCAGATTTGGCTGTTACAAATGCAAAGATAGATGATCTTGATGGGGCAAAAATCCATGCCGACTCGACAATAACAATAGGTGATGTTGCAGCCGGTAATTATTGTATGCTCACTGATGGTGAGGTTAAAACATTCCGTTACCTGGAGAATCTGGCACGTCAGACTAAAGAACTAAAACAGTGGGAAGCTGGTTCCTGTGATAATGCTGATGCAAATGATGCTAATTCAGCGTGGACTTATTTAACAGGGTATTACGAAACACAACCTTCCCTTTTCTTGACCCCTAAAACACTACAAACTGTCTATGATCGCACGGCTATTGGAAATCAGTTTTTAAATATGGACGTGTCAGTTATTGAGCTTGTCCCAGACCATACGAACCAATATCGTTTTAAAGCAAATGCTCGGTTAATTGATGATGGTGGTGTTGGTAATGTTATTGTAAGCCAAACAACTACAAATACGTCAGCCACAGCAACATATTCATCTAGTACAATAACAACCCCGGCATTGGTTGTTGGAATTGCTGTCCATGCTACGTTCTCCTCATCTCACGGAACTGGTACGGATGGATTGTATTATATAAGAAAATTCCAATGGCGATTATACATTGACGATGTTGCACAAACATGGTCAGCATGGTATGAATTAAATTCATTAAGCACAATGTCTTTAGATTCTAGCGTAACATCTTTAACTTCAAAGGCACATACTTTTAAGGTTGAGACAAGTTTTGCAGATTATGGGGGGACTTTTAATACTGGGACGGTTACTGAATATTCAACAAGTACTGCTTCTGTTAATGAAACCTTTATGACTGATTATGTATCAACTACTAATCTTATTGATAAATCATTTAGTTTTACAGTACCTACTAAAACTTTATCTGGATGGACACTTAGTTCTATTAAATTAACAGGCTCTCTTACAATATCTGTTAATAATACATCAGATTGGGGTATTACTGTAACTAATATTCGAATGTATATAGATTCTACTTTCATTGGTTATGATAGTTATGAGGGCAGCGCTGATCCAGTAACAAAAACAATGTCAATTAATAATCTTAGTTTAAGTGCAGGAACACATACAGCACATTTTAAATATCGTTGTAGTGAATCTCCTTCTATTCTTCGACATACAGCTAGTATGAGTGGGACATATACATATACATTTAGTAGACTTAAGCCAGGAACTACAGCAGTTGAAAATAAAACAGTTGTAGTTTCATACGACTACACATTAGGTGCTATAAACGTGCTTTCAACAGGATCAGTTAATTATTTGGCATTAGGAGTTTAAAAAATGGCACAATACAAAACAGGCACGGTTTCCGTTACTAATGGTTCACAAATAGTAACAGGGTTAGGAACATCTTGGCTGACGGAAGTAACAACCGGAGATATTTTAATAATCCTAGATGATGGGGTATGGTATGAAATAGCTTCTATTACTAATGATACAAGCCTGACACTTTCTGCAAATTATGCAGGAACAACAGGGAGTGGACTTACATACGCTATAACAAGAGACTTTACATCACCGGATAATATTCCATACCCGGAAAAGGGTGATATTGAAACCACTGCAATCGTTAAGCGTGCAATTCTTACAATCCAATCATTAATTACAACTTTAAAAACATAATTCCTCAAAAAACCTTAAAAGGGACTTTTTACGTTTTAAAAGGAGATCATATGTGTTGGACACCGTTACGTTATTTTCAAGAAGATGAATTTATGCCCGGAGCCGAAAAATCATCCAAGGAGATTCGTTTTCTTATTGATGATATTAGACAAGCATCTACGGATATAGCTAAAGATAAAAAAGATGTATCATGCATTATCCATTGCTGTTGGGCAGCTAAAGGGCATTCTGCAAAAAGCTATCATTATACCGGACAGGCTATTGATTTCCATATAACGGGTGTACCGCTAATATTGCAGTATACAATCCTTACGAGTTTTAGGGGTATCGGTGCTTTGGGCTTTTACCCATACTGGCACCACCCCGGCTGGCATCTAGACATACGTCCCAATGATAGGCGGCTAGAGTGGTTATGCACAAAAATACAATCAGTGTATGAAACAAAACCACACTATAATTACGATTATGGAGCACATCTTATTATGCCATATCTTATAAATATGTGAACAATTTTACTGGAGGTGTATTATGGAAGAAAAGAAATGGTGGGCATCCCGCTCGATTTGGTCGCTGATTGTTGCGTTGGCTTGTGTTGTCGCCGGTATTTTTGGCGTAGATATTGACGAAGCCACAAAGGAAGCATTGCTCGATAATACGGTAGCTGTTGTATCTGCCATTGGTGCTGTAGTTGGTATTATCAGTGGTGCCATTTTTAGGATGAAGGCTACTAAAACAATCAAGAAATAATATGGGGAAATACGCTGAACTTTTCTTATTATTCGGTAGGATATATGAAAGTATCATGGCAACCATTAAGAATAAGAAAAAGCAATCTGTGGCGGATTCTATTACTGCTGATCCTGTTGATTGGAGTAATTCTCATTTTAACAGGGTGCCAGACGCAGATACCAGTAAAACCACCAATTCCAAACGGAATAGTGGTGGAGCGAATACCTAATACAGATTATGTTCGGATGAAAGAAACACAATACGAAAACCTTATGCACTACATACATGAATTAGAATGTGGATATGAATAAAAATGGTGGTCAGGATATAAGCAACATTCCTGGCCACCATTGTTTTTATAATTGTGTAACAATAGATTTTTCTTTCTTAATACTGACTTCAAAAACCCTATCTGCACCATCCATTATATCGTTTCTATCTGCTCGTTCATCACTGATTGTAATAATCTGCACACCTAATTCTTTAGATATAGCCTTCATCATCCCAATCGCATTTGAATTTTCAACCACACCTTTTAGGTGCTTGAATGGTTCGTCTAGAATTAAAACAGGTCTGGTGTGTGTTCCCATGCTCCAAGCCGATATACGCAATGCAAAGGAAGCAATATCTGCCGCACCATACCCACTACTTGATAACGGGTCTATTTCCCGGCCACCCCGTTCAAACAATAAATCACATTCTGTTTTGTTTCTTCGTTCTTCAAACTTAACAACCATGGAATATGGATTAGCAAAAACAGCATCTTGGGCTGATGTGACAACAGAAGCAAGTTGAAACTCGAGCTGTTTTTGTGTTTGTAAGGCAACAGCTTTTACAATATCTTCTGCTTCTTCTAATTGTTTTACTGCGTTTTCTGCTTTTTTTAAATCGGCTGTGGTTTTTTCTATCTGCACAGTTACAGACCGTTCTTCCCCACGCCTACGCTCATATTCTATTCGTAATCGATTAAGCATTGTTTACTCCAAAAGGTCTTCAATCTGATTACATACTTTTTTAAATTCTTTTTCGATATTGCTTATTTGCTCTTCACAAATAACGAGTTGGGCTTCAGCATCTTTAACTGTAGCATATCCCAAATTTTTCAACTCTTTACGTTTGGATTTCAATTCGCCCTGCAACATAGTTATTTTCTTTTCCTTTGTTGCTATATCCTTTTTCATATCCAATAGTTCTTTTGTAGTAAATACCATTATTTCTCCTAAAAAGTAGGTTGTTGTGTTCTGGCTATAAATTCTAAATTAAGTGATGGTATTTCGGCTGGAACCACACTAAATACAATTCGAGTACAGCTATCACATAAATCATGCACAACACCATTCAACTCAACATATCTCAATTTTGTAGGATCTACAGGTGTTATAATTACTACAGTATCTTCTTTCATCATTTCTCCATACTATCATAAATGCATTGTTTGATTTCTTGGGCTGTGTTGTGTTGTTTAAAAAACATTTCTAGGTTATCTTCAAATTTTAGCTGTTTTCCAGTCTTGGCTTGTACGGACCGCATAAAAGCCGTGTATCTTTGCTTTTTAGTGCGTTGTTGTTGCAAGTGTACCCTACTAATGCACCCGCTATTGTACGTTAAGATATGCCGCTTTATCGCATGCTGTTTTGCATTGTATAAATACACACACGGTTTACTTTTATACTGGTCAGCACTCATACGCAAAATGGACCCAGGATTCACCAAAATACGGCCTTGGTATTCTTCAGTAAATGATTTGTGGTTGTGGCCAGTAACAATTAAATCGTACATTGGGTACTTTCTCAAAATCTGTTTGGCTGATAAATCAGTGCACCCCGGCCAAGGTTTTTTCCCTTTGAAAGTCATTACATGCCATAATAGGATTGAGCGGCCCTGAAAATTCAAACTCGCTTCATCGGGCTCCTGTCCCCAATGGCCACCCATAACAACATCCAAAGCACCAGCAACTTCTAACGTGTGTAAGGCTGTCTTATCAAACAAATCGAGATTATGCTGTGGCAAATCATGATTGCCATATACTGTCTTGAAATATTGTTTAAATCCATAATCATCTAAAATGTGTAAAATAAATTGACTGATTAAACGAGGGGAGCCATTCCATTTATTAAATAAATCACCAGCGTGTAATATTGGTAAATTCAAAGCAACAATTTGAGCAACCTTGTTCCATTCAGCTTCCCATATATCGTCTGTTCTGCAAACTGGAGAATCTTCTCGCAAATGCCAATCTGCAGTAAGTATTAAATCTGCGTCGAATTGTTTTCTTTGCATATGATATTCTCACATAGTGGGCATATTTCAGGCATGCTATTTTTGAATTGTGTTTTAAGCACACCCAATTCTGCAGTATACTTTTCCAATGCAATATCGATATTTTTTATTTGGTTGACTACTATTTCAAGATTGTTTTTGGTGGTTTCAGCCGTGCATATTTGTGCATCCAACTCGAGTGCTTTCTCCAACAAATCACTATTTATAGAATCACTTTCTAATTCTGATATTGCTTCGATTATATCATTTATATCATCAAGAACCATAATAATATCACTTTGTTTATTGACAAATACTTTATCGGCATTTAATAATTGCAATGCATCATTTACCAATTCTTTATGGGTAATGCTTTCTTTATTTTTTTTGAGTATTGATAATGTGTAATGAATTTCAGCACAGGCTTTATTTATTTGGGAATACTGTGTTCTAATAGAATCTAATTCTTTTTCTAATACAGTAGCACGTTTTAATTCAGTTTCAGTTTCATCCAAATATTCGTACGATTGTAATTCATCATGTAACTCACCAAGATATGCTGTGCCTTTGGTAACATCTTGTGAAACACGGTGATATTTACTATGCAAATTGTGTATTGTTTCATCAATAATATCTAACGATGCTACTTTGTTTAGGTATTTCGCAACATCACCAGAACTACTTTGCAATAAAAAGAAAGGGTCAATCTGTGTTTGTATATTCAAATCCCTATGCAATGCATGTGCGTTTAATATTTCTTCTGGTGGGTTTCTTCCGATTGCTTTAAACAGGGTATCATCTAATTTATAATGGTTTTCTGTTTTGGAGACTGTGCGTGTAATGCAACAATCATTCAATACCATTTTTACAGAACAATTTTCTTCTCCATTGGTTATAAATCCCCGTCCTAGTGGCCTATTGAACAAAGCCCACAACATACTTCGAAAAATTGCAGATTTCCCGGCATCAGTTGCACCAATAATTACATTGACACCGGGATCAAAATCAATCTGCGTATGCTTATGGGACTGGAAGTTTTTTATTTCGAGTCCTTTTATCATATTTCCTCTTCAGTTATTTTTAATCACATGCCAACCAATAACCAAGAGCAATTCCCACAACTACACCAACAATAAAACAACTCCATGCAATGAATATACTAGGTGGTACTATCATAATATGCCTCTTAATCAGGTTGCAATATACACAAATCGTCTGCATAGTAATCTACGTCTTTTGAATATCCGCCCTTTAATCGTAATTTACGCCAACATGCTTTGCACCTATGATCTGGTGTAACTTTCCCACAATCACAGCATCTGTGAATTGGTTTTCGCCACTTTGTTCTCCTCATTCTCTTTGCCACGTTGAACTCCTTTAATTTTAATGTCTTCAAAAAAAACAGGCATTCTTTTTTGAAAATCAAATAGAAGGGGTACCATAAGCTCTCGAATTTGTGGGTGTGCGGCTTGTGCTGTGCGTAATTTAAGAATATGCCGCCATTCTCTGATATTGGCAGTAACAACAATTTCAGTTTTTAAACTGTTTGGAAGAACACTTCTGGCTTGTTCAGGCTTGGCACCATTTTCAAGCATTGCTAAATAGGTGTTCTCAGCCAAACGCATAGCCACTTCCCATAATCCATATTGTGTTGAATCCTTATTCCAAAAACAAGGACGAATAAGAGTAATTTCATTACCAAATTTATCTTTGGAATAGTTGGCATATCTTGTACTTTCTTGGGAGAAGGAAGCTAATCGGTGACGTACAATTTCATGGGATATACCCCTGTCACAAATAAACCTAACGGATAAAGAATAATGTTCCAAAACAGATTCATGCCCAACAGTGATACATTGTTTAATACGACGAATATCATCTTCAAACCCTTTAGATTCTGATTTATAGCATGTTCTTGCCGCATCAGAACAACGAACAAGGGCGGCTAGATATTCCGGTTCCGACATTATTTTATATGAAGCATCTATGATTTTCAAAGTATCTCCTACCCAAATGGGCAATAATTTGCATCGTTTTGTGGATATCCCAAATACATGCATTGTTCAGATATACATTCTTCTTTTTCTAATCGTTTAGCTCTTGCCCTTTGCCCTTTTTTAATTTGTTCTGATTTTTTCTTGCTCTCAGCAGACATTAAATTCCTGTCTTTTATTCTGGTTCGTTTTACAGATTCTCTAACACCTTTTTTACGATTTATTTCAGCACATTCAGGACAACAAGTTTTTTGGTTTGCTTTACCTTTTGGAATATCAAATGGCTTATTACAAACTTTGCATAACCTTCTTGTTTCATGCACGATTTTTCTTTCTTTTTTACGGTCCCTATATCGTTTATTTCTCCTCGCCCTAATTTTATATGCTTCTGTTCGTTGTATTTCTTCTTTCTGTATGGATGTTCCGTTTAATCCCAGTTTTCTACGTGCGTAGTATCGTGCATTTTGTTTCCTACGTGCACTTTTTTTACATTCTTCTTTATCACATACACTATGATTATATGTACGTGCCTCAAAAAATTCATTACATTCTGTGCAAATAGCCACGATACCACTCCTTATTTAAACATGGGGTATTTTTTATCTAAGTGTATTCTAGAAGTTGTTGTTCCTCGTTGCCCAACATACTTGCCATTATACAAAAACTCGACACCATACGTATATGCGAATGTAAATTGGCAAATCGCAATACCACTATTAAGAACAATGGGGTTTGGTGATGCGTTAAATAATTCCAATGTAATTTGCCCACGAAATCCAGGGTCTATCCAACCAGCATTATGAATAAATAAACCGGCACGTCCTATAGATGATTTACCCTGTACCTCTGCAGACACATTAAATGGTATTTCGACATATTCTACTGTACTGGCTAAACAAAATTCTTTTGGTTTCAGCGTGTATTGTGTAGCTGTTGGATAGGATATATAGGGGGTTTCGTCTCCCAATACAACAGGAACACCATGTAAATCTTCAATATAAGAAAACCCCACAGCCAACGTACAATCATAACTTGCTGGCTGTAGGTGTTTCCGATTAAAAGAGTTAATCATACTCTGCTTTTCAATAAGCTCCCGAATAAATTTGCTACCCAATCGCATTATTTAGTCCTCTTCACAAAGTTTACACGAGCCTTTTTTCCAATCATATCAAAAAACAGCTTTGCGTCCATCACGACCAATTCTTCTACATTATTCTTCTTTATAACCAAAAGCCAATCTGTATTCGGTAAAGTATTAGTTTTGGCCTGTTTAATCCAAGCAGGAATGGACCATGTTTCCTGCCATTTACATTCTACAGAAAATGGAAACAATTTAAGCACATGTGATTCCATACGCACGTCAGTTCCATTCTGTCCCATGGGCCGGGATTCTATAGGGCAATCTTCACCACTACTACCCCAATCATACCCTGTTACATGTGATATTTGTTCACAAACCCATTGTTGCAATCTTCTTCCTTTTGCCTTTGCCGACTGCACGCTTATTCTTTTCTTTGCCAAAATAAATCTCCCAGTCTTGGGCCATTGATTGCAACAGCCATTTTTTAAATCCAAATTCCTTAAACATATCCTCCAATGCCGCCACACTAAATTCATCTTGTTGCAAAGTTGGTGTTTCACATCCCGGTAAAGGTAATTTCACGAGCCATTCGTTTCTCTCAATTATTTTGGTGTTGTTTTGAATGTCTTGGTATTTTTTAGATGTTTCTTTTAATTCACCAAGCAAATATTTTATCGCCGTTTTCTCACCAACACCAACCACACCCGGCACGTTATCACTTGTGCATCCTGCAATTTGTTTTACCTGCACCCACTGGCTAGGGGTAACACCTTTATGCACCTGCATCCAAGTGATATCACGCTTAGATCGCTCCTTAATGTTATATAAACACACACGGTCAGAAATAAGCTGTAACATATCATCATCAGAAGTAACAATTACTTGGTGGCATTCCCAATCCTGTGCAAGTACCGCCATAATATCATCACCCTCATACCCATCTTGAAAAAACACATTGTTGAAACCAATCTGAGGTAATATGTCAAATCGTAATTGGTTAAACTGTGCATAATCTTCAATGTCTTGTTGTGTTACTTCTTGTTCATCCCGTTTCTCTTTGTAAAATGGGTATCGGTCTTTGCGTATAGAATTATGATTATCCCATACAAAAATAGTTTCACTTGGACGCAATATACGTGCCAAAAGAAACACCTGACTTAGAAACCCATAAATAACACCAGTAGATTTTCCTTGGTACATCATACTTCCAGTGGTGTGTCTTGCCTTATGGCATAAGAAATTACAATCAAGTACCATTATAGGTTGCATACTACCTCTTTTTCTTTTTGCGAGATACCTCGAATTTCAACTCGATGGATTCCCACAGGTCAATAACAGCCTCTTTCAACTCGTGTTCAAGGCCACCCTTTTCTATAGCCGCAATCGCATCTTCTATAGATTTACCAAGGTTTTCATCACCAAGCACGTATGTCGTGGCTGTTGTATTTGACTTCAGGAATTTCAAATTAGCCCGAATGTCATCAATACCATAATCAAATACGATATTTAATGGGGCTGTGTGATAGGGTTTCCAAATGCTTGATTTGAATACTTCTACAATGGTTTCAATACCAATAATTCGAGTTACTTTTTTACCATGTAGTTTTAGTTCTTTCTTTATTTTGCTACCAGAAGAAAAGCGCAATCGTAAACTGGAATAAAAAGCAATCGATTCACCACCGGGGGTAACATACTTCTGTCCATAGGGACCAGCATTAGGATTTTGGCGTATCTGATTAGAACAGCACATGAGGTAATTTTTCTTGGGAATTATGCGAGTTGTTTTACGGCACTGTTCACTAAATTCTTTTGCACGGCGCATACCCATTTTATCCTCGTCTTCCATTTCCATCTTGGTTGACAAGGATGCAAGAGAATCAGTAAATATACCATGTACCTTTCCATTGTTCGGTGTTTCCCATGCTCTTATTGGTTTGAACACTTCAGGAACAGTATCTGGTGTATCATAATCTGTATCTGCAATGTCATAATCAAATATTCTTGCAAATTGTTTGTTTAGGCGTGCCTCCGGATCCTTAAACATAACCATACCGCCTTGTCGCTGTACAGCTCCGGCCAGTTCGCACAGAAGCACTGTTTTACCGGCACCACTTGGTCCAAAGGCTTCCATGAGGATACCGCCGGGGATACCGCCACCACGCACACGCCCACCACTAATCGCCAAATCCAATAAGGTACTGCCAGTGGAAATCATGGTTTCTATATTGCCGTCAAATTCTTTCTTTTCCTTGACTTCTTTTTTGACAGACATTTGATCACTTAATTTTTCTTTTTTTGGTCGTTTTGCAACTGCTAGTGATGCGTTTACTTTTCGTTTCATAATTGACCAATCCCATAAAGATTTTCAAAGCGTTGAATAATTTTGTCGATGTATGGTACAGATATTCTTCGTTTCTTTAATACTAAACGAAGCTCCTGTTCATATTCACGAAACCTTTTATATCTAGTGCAATCACCCCAACCCAATTTACGTCTATTTGTGCGTAACCGTTTTTTCCATTCCACAAAAGCACGATTAGCCAATATATTTAAAAGAATATCTTCATCTTCAAGCTCTCTTAAATGTTCTTTAAGCACGATTCGTAAATAAGATGACTTACTTATATTTTTGGATAGACAAAGCAACGATAAATATTGATTAGCTTGTACGGGCATTGGCACCCGCACAAGCTGTTCACTCACCAAATATTCATCGTTGTGTATGCTAAATGGTGAGTGCTTAGACATTTATGCTTCCTTTTGTTCTATGCACTCATCCCACATTTCACAATCGTCACATTCGTCAAAGTCTTCACAATCAGTTCCGAATGTGTGTCCATGTGGGCATTTACCGGCTTTCACTTTTTTACCAGCTTTGGGTTTCTCTTTTTTGGCTGGTTCTTCTGCAGGGGCTTTTTTGGCTGGTTTTTTCTTTCTGGTGGGCTTTGCTTTTCTTCCAGAACCCTTACAGGCTTTACATTCTTTACCCTTGGACGATTTACCAGTGCCACCACAGGCAATACAACGCTCTTCTTCAGGAATGTCAATTTCGTCCTCTTCCTCGTCCTCTTCCTCGTCCTCTTCGTCAATTTCTACTTCGTCTTCTTCATCATCCTCTTCGTCCTCTTCCTCGTCCTCTTCCTCGTCCTCTTCGTCAGTTTCTACTTCGTCTTCCTCTTCATCCTCTTCATCCTCTTCATCTTCCTCTTCGTCGTCTTCATCCTTATGCTCGTCTTTCAGACCAGTTTTCTTGCGTCTTGACGGTGTGGGTGTTTCTTCAACAGCATTGTTCTCGTCCTCGTCTTCCTCAACTTCCAGGAAAATGGCCTCGATTTCTTTGTACGTTTTCAAATCAAGGCAGGTATCCAAGCAAGGAATGTCTTCCAAAATGGATTCATCATACGGCTCTTTGCGTTCGACAAAATCAATACGGCTTGTATCAGCATATTTATTTTTGTCAAAAACTTCTGTTGAAAAACGTATACGAACAGAAAGCCCTTCTTTCAAATCAGGAAATACACCGTAATCTTCTTCTTCAGCCAGCTCATCATTCAATTTGTCCTGAAACAAAAACTGACTCATATCCCAAATATATGGAATCTCTTCGTACTTCTTGTGCTTTTTGGGTATAACCACATACAGATTTCGGTTTGTTGGCTTTAGTGCTTTGATAGCCGGATCAGAATATTCCGCACCTTCTTTCAACAACTTGGCCCTGTACTCACAAATAGGGCATTTCTTACCAACACTACCGGGGCAAACAATGGATGTTTTTTCAGCACCAATATTACGATGCAATTTGAAAGGTCTTTTATACCACTGAGTTCCGGGTACCGCGATTTCAGATGTTTTGTCTCTGTCAGGGTGGCATTTGTCTTCAACCACATAGGGCATGAAATCCAGGGTTACTTTGCTTCCTGGTTCTTCCTTGAACATACTCACACCTTTGGGAAGTTTCAGATGCCCGTAACTGGCTCCCTGACTTTTCTGCTTCTTTGCATTGGCGGTAGTTGCTCCACGAAACTTGCTTACACTTTTTTTCTTCTTAGCCATGTTGTTCTTCCTTCCTTTCTTTTTCTGCGTTAAAGTGTTGTGCAAGAGCATTCATTTTGCCTAATTGCCACGCTTTACTAATGAATACCAAATACACCGGGAATAAAACCAAGGCGATTAGGCAAAATAAAGCGAAACAAACTATTTGTGTTACGTCCATTTAATCCTCGTTTACAAAGTTTGCAGTATGAACACCATGAATAATATGATCACCATTCAAATTAGGTGCGAATATTCCCGTATTGTTTTCCGGTTTTATTGATCCTGCTACTAGCTTACCTCCATCAATTTGTGTGTGACGCAAATACAAAGAGAGAACAATGGACCCATAACAAATCATATCCAACAGGGTGTCTTCTAATTTCTCATCTTTAACAAGGGTTTTAGAACCATTTATCAAGTTGCAACAACGATTATACTTGTCTTGTAATCGAATAAAAGCACCTTTATATGGTTCTACACCAATACGTAAAGAACTCTCGAAATTGGATAGGCTTTCCTCAGTACCGGAATAATCATGGTCTTTAGCATTAAGCATGTTTTTTGCACGATCGAGTATTTCTAAACACCGTTTCATTTACTAACATCCTTTGTTTGATTATTGACAATATACATAAAATCATTGGTAGCTAATTCTTTTATTGCAGTCATAATGGTTTGATTTGCAAATTGGTGTGATAAAATGGGGTGTTCCATAATTTCCTCTGCATAAGCATGAAAAGCTGAAAAGGAACAACACATTATGCCAGTATACGCCGTTATGATAGCACCCTCACGTTCGGTCATTTCTTTTTCTTCCTCGCAATTTTTACTTTGGAATTGCTTTGTTTGCTTTTTGCTTTCTTCTCCCATTCCTCATTCAAATCACGTGGAACGGAAGGACCAGCAAAATAAGAAGCACCATGCAACCGAACCAGATTCTCAAGTGCTGTTTTCTTTTGGTCAACTGCACGTACTGCGGCTACGGCCATTTCATACTCGAATTTAGCATCAATATACTCCTGCTGGCATTCTTGGTATGTTTGTGATTCAATAACGGCATTGCCTACAACGGTTTCTGTAATTTTCTTCAGGCCAAACTTTTCAGGGTCCGAACGAATCTGCCTATCCAATCCGGCCTTACAAATTTCCAACTGTTCTTTTGTAAGGTCAACATCTTTTTTACACTGTGCCGCATGTTTGCAATAATCCCCCATCAACTTAGATTGTCTAACCCACTCAACATCTAATCCGTTTACATCGATGTCTATTGCATCTTCATAATCTAAAGCCATATTAAACCCCCATTGCTTTACACTATTATATTATAATAGTGCGTTTTTATTTAGGGCACATCACAAACTAATTAACCATTAACAATACTGTAACAAGCAAACGTCAACCCAGGAAATCCTGTATTATAAAAAGGCTCTATAAATTCTTCCATAACAACAGCCGCATTATTATTCGTGCCCTTTAGCAATACAGCATTACAATATCCCAATACTGCACGGCGTATTCCCTCCGGGTCTTGCCCTTTAAGCCCACGCAGTACACCGGCTACCATTTTCCATGGAGACTTGCCTAAAAGGGCACGGCATAATTCAATTGTTTGGGATTGTATTTCTGCAGTTCGTTTTGCTACAGCTAATCTTTTGTCAGGCTCTACGTTTAACACTTGTTCCAGTATTTGCAAAGCGTTTCGGCTATACCCCATACTATCAGTGATAATTTGTTCATAAATTGTTTTGGATAGTTTATCCCCTTCAGCTTTAACAGTTCGCCGCAACAATGTTTTCATTTCCAAATCAGACAATGGAGATACATGAAATTGAGAACACCGGCCACGCAATGTCGGCAAAAGTTTTTCTGGTTCAGTTGTAGCAATAATGAAATACACATTGGCCGGAGTGTCTTCCAAAGGTTTCAACATTCCATTTTGTGCATCATTCGTCATTTTATGTGCTTCATCAAGCAACCAAACTTTGCAATCACCTTCGAGTGGGGCATAACGCATCTGCTTACGAATTTCCCGGCTGGTGTCAATTCCACGGAAGTCTGCCGTATTTACTTCTCTATAATCAGCATCAGCACACCCAAGTTCTTTAGCAACGATACGCCCCAAAGTGGTTTTCCCACACCCACTAGGGCCATCGAAAAGAAACACATGTGGTTTCTCTTTTTTAGTGAGCATATTTTTCAAGGAAGAAATAACTGTCTCATTCCCAACAACTTCATCAAATGTGCTAGGTCGATACTTTTTATACAATTCCATTATTTACTCCTGTTTATAAATCCATAATAATTGTAACATCTTCTAAAACGTATTGATATGTGGGTTTCTCAGATGACATTGTTGTAGTTTCAATACTGCGTATATCTACAGTAATCATGCAAATAGGAATGGCTGTGCATTGTGTAAATCTATTCATAATTTTGTGTATTGCGTGTTGCATGTCAATCTCAGCCAGTCTTTTTATTTCACACAACTCTTCTACTTCCATTATTTCCTCCGTTTCAAAGTGTGGCATTTTTTCACATTGCTTTGGTGCATTATTGTTTCTCTTTGAATTTTACAAGGTTCCATTGCTTTGGTGAGTTGTATGCCTGTATACTGGCATTGAATAGGGATTAAAGAATCATGTGCATGTGTATAAGATATATTCGTTATTTTAATCGTATGAAAATGATCCTCAATAATATCACCAATATTATATGGGTTGTGCATCATTGCATAAGCAATGAGGATTTTATTTCTTTCTTTTATATAACGTGTTTCTGTTTGTTTTAATAATTCTATTGTCTCTTCTTTAGTCATATCATATCTCCGGCAATGGGAAATGTTTTTTCTCTGACCAAGGGGCATCTACATCACAAATATCAGCATCAACAGTCAAAGGCACAATAATCCAATCCCAATGTTCTGCTAATTTTTTACAAGTTACCTCGACAACAGTCCGTGCCACATGTTCCAACTCGTCTGGGTGTGTGTCTATAATAACAGCATCATGAATCTGATTTACAATACGGCTATCCCAATTCTCTTCAGCGGCAATTTTATTGATCGTTATAAAGGACCACAACAAACAATGAAAAGCAGAACCCTGTACCGGGTAATTGATTACTTCATTCTTACCCATTACCCCTTGGCATTTAAATCCGGTGAGTGTATTGAAATATCCATCCCTTTGATATTTAGCATGCCATTTTAATTTCCAAGCACCATATTCTCTAAAACGTACACCCCAAAAGTCTTCTTCAATGTTTTTCAGGTGTTGTTTAAATTTATCGTAAGAGGTGATTCCTTTGCTTATTAAGTGATCCCCAACTGTCATACCCTCTACGAAATCAACCCCGTATCCTTTGCGCCATTTGGTATGTGGTAACTGGCACCAAGTACACAGCCCATCCGTGTTATTCCCGTAATAGTCCCCGTAAAACTGTGGGAATATAAAACTGTTTTTAGTTGCGTTACGTATTAGTTTATGTCCAGGGTATTTTGATTTATCATACCCATCCACCAAGAATATTTGTGCGGCAACATCACCATGCATATCAGCATGGTCTGATGTAAGGTACTTCAACATATTTTTATCTTTGTGGTAGCAATTTTTTAAAACTACACCAGCAGATGTAGCATAATTATGAATACCCTCCACATTTATATTGTAAACATTCTCCCAGCCCATGAATTCTATTTTTACCACTTTATGATTATAAGTGGCTTTATATTCTTCCAAAGTTATATTATGTTCTAATTGCCTAGTACCATTATTCAAATATATTTCACGGTAAACTGTACCATAATTAGACACACGCTTTCTTTTATAAAAAGGCATTAAACTTTCACCAATTTCTAAATCTGCTAATTTTTTATACCCTTCTTTACGTGTTAAAAATTGGTGATCTTCTGTAGCCCTAATCACTTGGCCATTATCTAATGTAACACCCCACACACCCGTATTTCTTCTTGTAATTCCACCCGAAGTTACTGGTGCTAATACAATGCGTTCTTCCTCTTGATTATATCCATAAACATACGTCTGTTCTCCATTGTTTACAGAATTGATTATATCCAAAATTGTTCTACTTCCAGTGCTTGTTTCTAATAATGTATCTCCAGTCACACATGCGGCAATCGAAACTTCCAAGGCACCGAAATCAATCTCGATTAACTGGTGCCCCGGCCTTGGGAAAATAGCTCGCCGACAGATCTTCATTGCTTCTTTGTCACGCTTGGGGATGTTTTGTAAATTAGGAGAGTTGGAACTTGAACGATATGTACGCACTGTATGCAAATTGAGAAATGGGTGTATGTACCCGTTCACTTGTTCCCGAAGGAAAGCGTCTAGGTACGTATCCCGTATTTTTTGCAGTTTCTTAATATCCAAAATATACATCAATTCTGGAATATCTTTGGCTATTGTTATAAGGGATTCGTTATCTGTTGACCCTGTTTGTACAGCGTCCGGATCTTTTTTACCACCACCAGTCATTTTAGGTGGTTTAATTCCTTTAATCTTATACAGCATATGGGCTAATTGTTGCCCAGAATTGAAGTTGGTCTTCTCGCCAAATTGCTTTTTCCAATCTTTTATAAGGTCAGAAGAATTTAACTTTTCCTGTGCACGTGCTATTTTACGATCTATATGTTTCTTTTTCTTATTACAATAATCAACATCAATTCGCATTCCATTTTGTTCAGCATGGGAGAAAGCTATTGTACCTTCATGCATTAAATTGTATGCATCTAGTGTTGTTGGCTGCATGCCCATCCCCCATCTATTGGATATTCATACCCAAGTTGTTTCATTTGTATTAAAGCTAATTTGAATTCCAACAAGGCATCCATCCCACAATATGTAAGCAATTCCCTTTCAGAATATTTTTCTATGAATTCATAAATCCTATTTTTAGAATTAGCATTTTTTGGGTCTATTCCCTTTAAATACGGGTTTATATCACTATCATAATCAGCAATACCAAAGTATATATATGCTTGGAATTTTAGACTTAGTATCCCCGGTCTATTATCGATAACATGCCCACCAATAAGTGTATCCCATATCCAGGGTTTTATACGTGTTCCAATGCGAACAAGGCTCCATGATTCTTCAAATTTCATGTTGGCCGCCATCTTACCACAATTTGCACTTTGTAGGTACTGGCCAAACAATGCCCTATCTCTTTTCTTTTTAGGCATCATGAACGAAAATACTTTATCAGGAGCAACAGCGACAGCACAACACACAATACGATGTCCTCGTGCATGCGGTTTCAACCCAGTTGTTTCGTAATCTAAACAAGTTAAAGGCCAATAACCTAACCGTAACTTATCGAACAATGTTTGTAACTCGTTTGGGTCCGTAACATATTCTATTTGGGATTGCTCATGTGGGAAGTTGGGGAATGGTATATCCACATGGGCAAGAGCATTTTCCAAATCCATTTCCCATATTTTTCGTACTTCTGGATACTGGCTTTGCCTATCTACAAATGACGGGTGAAACACAGGGCATATCCACGTATTTAATTCTCGATCTGGGATGCAAAACCCGCGCCATTTATTTATACCCCCTAAATCCTTCTTCCACTGTGCACCAATAACTGAATTAACTGCACTGGTGCCAAACAACATAATCACATGTGGTTTATTCTTTTTAATTGTTTTGAACACATTTTTTCTACAACATTGTATTTCATACGGTTTGGGTGTTTCACCATTATAACAACAAACAGAATTTGTATTCAAACAATCTTTATCAAGGTCAATTCCCAATTTTTTGTATGCTTGTCGAAGTGTTCTACCCGCCTTGCCTTTCCAGTGTTTTCCATGCAGGTCTTCCATATCCCCAGGAGCTTCACCAATATTCAAAATGCCCTTGGCAAAGCCCCCGGAGGGTTCCATTTTAGGAGAATCAGCATGCTTATACAAACCACAGGAAACACAGGAATACGTTTTACCATCAGGGCGGGATTCACTCTTAACTTCTGCGGAGCTAAAAAATCCCTTCATCCCTATTCCTCACTCGCCATAAGTACAACAACATGATCCCATTTCTTACCAGAAAACTTCATACGGTTTTTACCAACAATACATTTCGTAAGGCGGGAATAAATGGAACCCAAAAAGGTAGGATTGACAGAGAACGAATATGGTGTGTCCTTGTATTTCATATTTGTTTGTTCTTCAAACCAACCATTCTCAGCTTCAGCCCTAATTGAGAACCGATTGTCTTTCATGGTAATAATTACAAACTCGTCAAGGAAATGGTCCCGTTTGGAAAACACAGAAGCCTTGTCCAAAATCTCCTTCAGCGTTTTGGGTAGCATTACTGCCTTTCCTTTCAACTCGAGGAAGTTATCGATATCTGGAAATGCGTCTTCAAATATACGACAAGAAAATACACTCCCATCATCACACTTAAAATGTATCCATCCATGCCCATGCCGAATCTGCAGAACATTATACTGCAATAAAGCATGAACCGAATTGTGTGGTATAAGGAAATCAGGCACAGGCATTTCCATACCCATATTGTAGCGGGTAAGGCGGAAGTTATCAGAGGATTCTACACACCCATCTTTACGGACATGCACACAAGTTAGTATAGGCTTGCTCATATCCCGGGAGCAGGAAAACATAACAAACTCGAGAGCTTTCAACAGCTCTTTACCATCCACATCATGCCACCCACCTTTAGTCGATATTTCATCCAAAGGTAGTTTCATATCGGTCTGCAGAGTGATGCCAGCTTTCGCCCTGCCAGCTTTCACAATAATTTCACTGCCCGTAATAGACAGATCAACTTCGTCCTTATTCATCTTTTTCAAGATATTGTAAAATTCAGTTGCCTTTACAACCCCACGAATATCCAACCCTTCGATGGGGAACCGTACAGATATTTCATCATTGTATGTAACAACGAAACCATCCATAAAAGCAAATGAATCTGTTTGCTCGATAATATCCTTTTTGGATAATCCCGGGCGCACAATATCCAAAATCGCAATCAGTTTATTTTTGTCAATCTTCATGCCAACTCCTGTTGGTTACAGGCCAAATCCAAACAACTGCTTCTTACGTGTAAATCTCCATGGATATGGTGGCATAGCATTCTGCAAATCTATAAAGTATACTGAATTGAGAGTATCACGCATAATATAGCTATTCCGCAACCCTGATTCTACAATAGTCTCAACCACCCGCATCTTCATTTCTTCACGCTTTGCACCAACCCACTTTTCATTCTCCTGCAATTTGTATGTTCTCGGTTCTTTTCTGTATGTGGAAGAACCTATATTACATCCTTTTGCAGTAACATACTCTTCAAATTCAATCTTTTCGTTTATGCTTAATTCTTCATAATGTACTGCGGTAGCCTTGGGATTTATAACAGAAAGGGAAATCTTGTATGGTCTACGTGTGTAACACCATTCCCCATTGACACGGTATGGTACGAATACATGCCCATTACGTGCCGTCATAATCCAACTCGTGCTGTCCACTGAATACCAAGGGTAACGCCACATGAGTGAAAAGTTGGTCAATCCAAACCCATGTAAGCGTACCAGTGGCCACCCATCTTTATCTGTTATGTGTTGTGACCATAGGTGGTCCAAATAAGGAGTAAGGCACTTATCTTTAACGACAAGCCCACCCATTGCTATGTAGTCTTCACCACTGTCCATGTACCTATGCAACCATTTAAAATCCTCTCCCATGTGGAATACTGGTATAGGATTCAAACCGGCCTTTTTCATCTTCACATGATTTTTCCAAGTACCCTCTGCATCCCCAATCACATCTAAGTTTGCATACACTTCTAATCGGTCTTGGTACTCAGTCAAAAAAGCAATGTAATTATCAATATTGATTTCTTCACCTTTGGCTTTAGCACTAAAGGCACCACTATCGATAAATATACGCACTTTGTTTTTCAGGTCTAATTTCAGTGAAGAAACATCGTTCCCATCATAGCAATAATAAAAAGAGTGAAGACGGTATGCGCCCTCACTCTCCTCGCGCACTTTATTACCCGCACGGTAAATTATCACTTAATAAGACTCATGAATTCATTGCGGGTGGATTGGTTGTCCAGAAAAGCACCTTTCATAGATGCCGTAACCATCATGCTATTCTGTTTGGAACAGCCACGCATCCTCATGCACATGTGCTGTGCTTCAATCACACAAGCGGCACCAGCGCAACCAACTTCTTCCATAAGAAAATCAGTAATCTGTTCGCACAGCCTTTCCTGGATTTGCAACCGTCGTGCATAAATATCAACCAATCTAGCCAGCTTGGAAATTCCCAACACACGACCATCATTACCAGGAATATATGCTACATGGGCTTTGCCAAAGAAAGGCAACATGTGATGCTCACACATACTGTACACTTCGATTGCTTTCAAAATAACCATACCATCATATGTTTCAGCACCAAAGGAGGTAATCATATCCTTTGGGTTTTTACCGTACCCACAATACAATTCCTTCCAACTTTTGCGAATACGTTTGGGGGTATCTACCAAGCCTTCCCGATGTGGATTTTCGCCCAGATAACGTAATTGTGCTTTAATCCCCTCTTCAATATCCATTTCTGCAAAATCCAAAGGCATTTTTATTCTCCTATAATTTGTTTTCGAAGTAAACAGTTATCACATTTGCCACATGCCGGAACAAAATAGCAGGAGTGCGTTTTAGCAAAGTCCACATCCAATGTGCATCCAAATTGGTACACATCCCGCTTGTCCCAATGTCGTTCATAAAATGGTGCACGTATCCTTGTTTGGTAGGACAACCCAACACCAGTAAGCATATTCATCATATCAACGAACTGCGGGGAATTATCGCCGGTCATAAGTTTGTATGTTCTGCGTTTTTGCCATTCTTCCTTCCCGTACAAATAACCAACAAGCAACTCGTCAATCTTATGTGCAGAACAGTATGCAAGGGCATAGGCAATCATAATCATGTTGCGGCCTTCAACAAAAGTTTCTTCATACCGCAACTTATCCCAATCACCAAGCGGGTCTTCCTCGTGGGAAACATAGCCGGGGGTAAACAACCCTTCTCCCTTTTTCTGCCAAGGAAACACAGGCATTTCCAGTATATCAATCTGCAACCCACCGAGTACGTGTGCATGGTGTGTAAGCAACTCGACTTGTTTGCTAAAAGCATCCTGCCCATAATTCGTTGTAAGAATTAGTGGCTTATCACCGCGCTTTACTTGTTCATACATAAGCACAGTCGAATCCATTCCACCAGTCGCCATTATTGCTGTTTTATGCATTCTGCAATCTCCTTTAATTCTTGGGGTGCACGGCCTTTAATAATACTCTGTGCATAAAAATCTGTTAAATCTTTTCTGGGATCAGCATCCATCATATCACGAACAAAAACACCTAACTGTGCATCAGCATAGCAAGCCGCAACATATTTTCGAAGGCATGATCTACATACACCACAACCATGATCTGTACCGGCATAACAGCTTTTTGAATCAGCCAACAAATTTTTCGTTGCATATAAGCCAAACTGATCTATATATTTCTTTATGAGTTGGCCTTTGGATTTGTGTTTGAACGGCATGAATACTTCATGTTGGCCGGGGTGGTGTACCTTATCAACATCCAAAGCAAAGTAATTAAACAACCCTTCCATCTGGGCTTTAAAAACATAGTCTTTGTCTTTGGTGGTATCACCAGCGGTAAAGGCGAAATAAATTTGGTTGCTGTATTGTGCGCCAATAATGGCCAGCATGTGATTTCTGAAAGGGAGAATTTTGTTGCCAAGTTCAAATTGGCATAGGGGAAGGTCTACTTTTTTGATACCAGTAAAAGCATAGGAATCAATAAACTTTTCTTCTTGTACATTTTCCTGGGTGCCAAGACGTACAAACAAGCATTCACGATCTTCAAAACTGTATAAGTGTTTAAGCATTAACGAATCTAATCCACCACTGAACAATAAGATTCTATCGGCCATTGCAATCCACCTTGATTTTTATCGTCTATATAAACATCCGCCCGAAGCTTATCCATTACTAAAGCATGGTATTTTATACCGGCTCGATGTAATTCATCCTCGGTCTCTTTTCGTATGGAACAAGAACGGGCTGTATGTATCACAATAAAGTTATCCTTGTTTTCATACAGCCCGTTTACTCTATCCGGGTGGGACAATGCTGTCCCATCCAGATCAATCGCGATTACATTCATGTTACTTCAGCTTTGGGTCATTAACTCCAAGCTCTCCGTAGGCACGTTCGTATGTCTTCATACGGTACTCAGCCCACTTCAAATCTTTACCGGCGACTTCTGCCAGTTTAGCGGTGATCTTTGCACGCTTCTGGCCAGCTTTGATAGCTGTGCGAATCACGTCAGTCTGGTTTACACCGGGGGTGGCCGAGACAGTGCCCTTTTTGCCATTCTTGATTTTGGCGGGAGTGGCTGGCTGTTCCAATTTGGATACACGCCACATTTCGGGCTTCAGCTCGCGAGGACCGGCCAGACCCTGAAATGTGTCAAGCTTCTTGCGAAGCAACTTAAATTCAGCATGTTTCATACAAAGGTCTTTGAGGTCTTTCAGCTTCTTGGTGCACTGGAGGATTTCAGAAAGGGTCTTTTCTACTTCAGGCTCGGGATCTTCTTCTTCCTCGTCTTCCTCAACATCTTCTTCTTCAACTGATCCCTCTTCATCATCAGTGCCCTTTTCCTCTTCCTCTTTGTCTTCTTCATCTGCACCCTCATCGTCTTCGTCTTCGTCTTCGTCTTCTTCTTCGTCCTCGTCCTCAACTACAGGGGCTTCGTCTTCGTCCTCGTCCTCAGCCCCTGTACGAAAAGCGGCTTCCAGCTCTTCCAATACATCCCAAGTGCTGTCTTCAAATTCGTCGCTCTCGGGATCAATCAGACTACCAGCCTGTTTAATAAGGGATATTAATTTCTGTACGGGCTTGGTGAGATCGATTGCAGGGTCAAGACCAAGTTCAGTATTCAATTCTTTTGCCGCCGCTACCAGTGCCTTCTTTTTAAGAGCCATTGTTTCCTCCTGATTAGGAATGGTCTATTTGTTAGTGTTGCCGTACATTAAGATTTAAGTTTTCACATGTCAAGGTTTCTTCATAAATTATTTGTAAAATCTTGTTTCTTGTAACATTACCAAGTAAAACCTCTTTCTTAAAATAACGCAATTTCTTTTTGGTATTAGTGACATACCGTTTATTGTTTCGTAGGGTAGCAAAGTCCATCGTAGTTTCCATACAAAGCAAATACCAACGAACTAAAGTATCTCTGGACCAGTACGGCATAGTGATTGGGCAAAGACATAATAAACAAGCACAACATTGTTTTTCGTCCTTTACTACCATGCCATTTAATAAAATGTCATCGTCCAATATACCCGTATTGCTGTCCATGTGTGTAACCCCTTTAATATATTATATTGCCATCGGTGCGTTTGGTTTAGGGCAAATTTAAAAATTTATGTAATTGGGTATTCACCATCACGCAATCTTCCATATGCTCTGTGCAAATCAAATTCAATATATCTGCATAGGAGATTAACTCCCCTTTTGTAATGATTGGAGATATTGCAAAGGTGCAGTCAGGAAAATATTCATGCTGTCGTCGTATTTCCTTGAGTATTTGTGGTAATTGCTTACGTGATTCTACTGCATATTTAATCACGGTGTGCGAATTACCCATAACTATAGAATGCCGAGCATAAAATGTTTTCTCCGATTCGTCCAAAAACAATTTGCGATCAATTACCCAAGAAATATGTCTGGTACCAGCAAAACAGCATAATGAGCCTTCAATTTCTAAAGAGCCATTAGTTTCTACCTGCACCTTTAGATTTTTGTGTAGCAAAGTGTTGAGTAACCGTGTTAGCATGGGTTTCTGTATGAGTGGTTCACCACCAGTGATAAGCACCTTATCAGACTTGATATATGGCAGTATATCATCGATGCTCATAAGATACAGACATCCTGTGGATATGGACTGTTTTGTATCACAATTATGTACCCACATATTATCAACCAAATAAGAATTATATGGGAAACATGATAAATTGTATACTAATAAAGGTTTTGGTCTGGTCGATGGTGGAAAAGAATTTCGATCAATTTTTTTGGTTGCTTCAACTACAAAACCATTTTGTGCTTGCATCTCTTTTCCATCAGTACGTGAACCATTCCAAAAATTAAAACCAGTTGCATGTAAAGAATAATGGCAAGATTCACAAACAACTTGTAGATTATTTTTTGCATCATTTTTATTATCACCATCTATATGATGCACATCCAAGCCAATACCATTATTCTTTTTACAAGGAATTGAATCTGGAAAATATTTTCCACAAATGGCACAGTGTTGTATCTGTCTATTGGTTACTTGTTTTTTTAAAGCCTCATAATTTTTTTGTGCACCACCTTTCCAATTACCATTTTTTGCACCAGAATTACCAACACTTATTTTTTCACGTACTTTCATTTTTTGAATATCTGTTAATGTATCCCATGCACAAATGTATGTTCCTTCTTTTTTCTTTTTTAATACAGCCTTAGAAATAGCGGTACCAACTTTTTTATAATCTGTGTTTTTTGTTGATTTAGCACATACTTCTGGATCGTGCATTGGGTTTTCTAATTGCTTTTGTAATGATATTTTTTGTTGGAATGTTGCATGAAGAATCAAATCACCAACCACTAATTCATCTGCACGTCGTATTCCTTTGGTAGTAAAAAATGGGTGTTCTTCAGTTACAAAATATAAAGTACCATCAATTCTAATTTGCAACCAAGAATCAACTTCTCTTTTAATAACTCGTGAAACTGTAGTTTCAACCAAATTTTTATCAGCATCAAAGGTCATTAAATTATCACCAACAGTGACATCCGTAATTTTTTTATTCTTGTGTCTTGATAATATGATTCTTGGGATGCGTCTACCTGCACGAACCCCAAAACACCAAGGGCATTTTAAATTGCAACCCTGTAATCGAATGAATGTAACCACAGAACCTTGTGGGAAGGCACCACCAACCTCCCCACTAATCGAAGTAAATATTTCATTTACATTCAACGAATCTTCCATATTTACATACCCCATTCTGCATAACTCGTTGGTGTTTCGTACAAACGCACTTTTTCGATTTGCATATTTGGATTCAGCACTTTCGGCAATGCAACCTCAGCTAACCAAATAACCATCATTTCTGCTGTTGGGCAATCAGCAGGGAATCCATGCATCAAACCAACTGCGGAAATTTCATTCAGGCATTTATGATCCAAATTTTCCAGTACATAATTAGTAGATTCCTTCAAATCTGCAAAATCAATCACCATGCCATTTTTATCCAATCTGGAAACAGATATGCCGATTTGCAATTTATACGTGTGCCCATGCAGATTATGACATTTTCCCTTATGCAATGGGAGAAAATGTGCGGAATCAAACGTAAATTCTTTCACAACCATTACTTTATTCATCAGTGCCACCTTCCAGTTCTTTCAGTTCTTTCATTACATTATGGCCACGGCCAGACATGTACGGTGCTTGCATCTTGTACATACGCCGACGCAATTTGCGAAACTGTTCATCAATGTGCTTGATTTTGATATCACCAACACGTTCCTGCGGGTACTTTTCCTTGATGATTTCAGCCACCTTTTCCGGGGTAATGTATTCTTCATAATGGGCCAGCAAGTGATTCAGAACCAAAAACGAACATTCTTTGTGTGTAGACATGATTTAAACTCCTAGGGAAGAGGGTTAAATTACGGGATTTTTGTTTGTATTAGTATATTCTTCATATCCTATATATGGAAGACATTGATTCCATGAACCTATAGGGGTTTTAAATGTAAATGGCGCATCATCTGTAAAAGTTTTTTCCATGCCTAAATAAACATTTGCACGCCATCCATCATCATCATTATCTCTTACTAAACAACCATCACCAATTTTCATACAAATACAAACTGTAGGATAATCAATTGGCTCTGGTTTTGGTAGATTTACAAAATACTCTAAGTCTACATTCACTATTCGGCGGCCTGTGGGCTTTGTTATGAAACAGCCAGTAAAGGGCACATTAACTTCTGTTTCAGATTCAATACTCAACGAACCCTCAATATGCTCAACATCTTCCTCTTCGAGTGTATCTAAACACTCTCTAAGGAAAGATATTGTTTTCTCTTTGTCTTTTAAGTCTATTCGCATAATTTCTCCTTTCCTCCTTTTCTTTTTTATAGTAATCTTCCAATCTATTTGCGGCGGCCAGCATACATATTTGCGTTGGTTCATCATTATACACATAACGAACATGTTCCCGTAATACATCTATAATCACATCTGTGCTTTGTGTAAATAATGGATGCTTACTCATTTGATGCTCTCCACAGGAGTATTTATTAGAAATTTAGTGCCCGTCTGTTCCGGGCTGTCAAGGGGTATTTTCTTATATGGTATTTTGCTTTTTCTTTACGACCGCGCATGATACCCCTAATATTAGTAAATCTATTTCATCGCATGCCTCCTTTTTGCTGTGGTTGCATAAAATAAACAATTTGTTTGTACTTTATTATATTACTATCAGTGCATTTTGTTTAGGGCAAATCTAAAAATAATTTACAATTTTTATAATCCCCCATATCTTAATTGTGTCTTTATTTTTATTGCTAGCCTAAAACCTGTATGGGTTTACTTACTTGCGCCTAACCTCTTTAAAGATAGCTACCAAGAAAGGGTCTACCCATTTGCAACCGCTGTAAAATTTTGCATTGGTTAGCCGCATTAAAGTCACCATCTCGTACAACCAACTCGTTCAGCCGCATAATCCCAATCTGTTTTTCACGCTCTGTTTGATTCAAACCATACATGGCTGTGACATGGGCATACTTTCGTTTATCTTCAGAAAAGTTACTCTTATTCAGTGTGTCCTGTTCGTACGATGCGGCGTCTGCCTGTGTTGCTGTGATATACAATGCATGTCTTTCTTGGGACATACGACGTAAACTTTTCCACCGCTGATTTTGTTGGTTTCTAAAGTCCATCATCATTCCTGGAACAATCTCCGGTCCCATAATATCAGCATAATCAAGCAAACAAATATCAGGTATGAATCCTTCACGTTCCAACAAATCGAGTTGGGATCCCATTATATGCGTATTCAATGTATCGTTGGGGTATGTTACGAGTTTGAATTGCTTACTGTATTTTTTACGAAAGGCTTTCATTTTCTTATAAGCATACTTCCAAGTCAACACAGGAACAGGTGGACGCCACTTAATCCATGGAACGATTTTAGCATGCTGGCAATTTCGGCATGGTATATAGTCTGGAAATTCTTTTGCTTTCTCAACAAGCTGTTCCATCGTTATTTTACTAAACTTCTCATCTTCCAATTCTTCAAAGATACCAAAATCACATTCCCTATCTTTGCTTCTACAAGAATCGTTTTGGTTGTACATGCAATCAATAACGGGGATGTACATGCCCTTGCAATACTTTTCTTTATCAGATCGCTTGGAAAAGTAAATACCCATTCTGCGTAACTGCTCTTTTTCAGACATATCACCAGCCTGAAAAAACACGACATTGGAACCGGACATGATTCCACGCACAGCCAACTCGAGCAACATAAAAGTTTTACCACGTTTCTCCGGACCTAATAACGCAACAAAGCCCCCGCGAACTAATTGGTCATTCCAAAACTGACCAAGAGCTCGGGGGAACTTAATAAGTGGTTCCGATTTTTGTTGGAAGGCTTCCTTTAGTGCCATTGGTGATTTGAAAGGGTCAATGGCCTTAGAAACTTCTGTGGCAGGGGTTTTGAAATTGCTAGCAATGCTTTTCGCTTCACCAACATCACCCTTTTCTAAATTGTCATTTATGTCTGCTGCAAACTGTGCAACATTCTGTTTATCGAAATATTCTTTGGTTTGATCCAGTAGGTAATCAGCATTGAATTGTTTACGCTCATATTCATCAGACAAGCCTTCCAAGATTTCTTCTATATCTTGTGCTTGTTCTTTCTGCAACTTAGGTAAGTGTGCAGTGAATATGTCTTCAATATGGATTCCGGGGGCTTTTTTATACTTGCGGTAGTGTTCGACACACCAAGAGATAATTTGCTTTGCTACGGATGCTTCGATGTATGCTGGGTCATACACGTCTATGATTTGAGATACGTAAGCATCTGAGATTATAAATCCAGTAACTATTCTACGTTCAATAAATTTGTCAGACATTGTGTAATTATCTCCGTAAAATAAAGGGTGGGGAAGAGCTTGTCTATCCCCAGCCCTTTTGTTCACATGGCATCTAGCACGAATGTGGTGGTGTTTTCTATGTAAGAAATAACTAGGGTGGGTGCCATGTGTCCCTAGATTGGTACATCTCCGATGCGCTTTTCGATATGGGAGTACAAGGAACAAGCAATACAGCAAATCTTCTACTATGTACACCCATATCGAAAAGCGCATCGTAATACCAATCTAAATTACAAACATCATAAATCAAATCGATATAAAACATAATCTTATTCCTCTGTAGGAACCTCTGAAACATCTGAAATAATACAAACTAGATATGCTTTATACATTTTCACAATGGAACCGGCAATGGTTTCAAAAAAAACATGTTCCGGTGTTTCCAGGTCAGGTCTTTCTCTTGCTACAAATGCAAATTCACGAGCTGTTGTCACAATCAATAATTCTGAAAAACCAATATTACTCATATTAAGCTCCGTTTATCAGTTCCACTCAAAGTACAAATATCACACATCCCACAAATACGGGAAACAATCCTATCATCTTCCCATTTGTCTGATAATTCATCGAGTGTTTTATTGGAAGTTATGATTGTTGCTTTCTTGTAAGAATAGCGGTGGTCAATAATCATGTGAAATACTTGTAACACCCAATCACTGCTTTTTTCAACCCCCAAATCATCTATTACCAGCAAGTCCACATCACACAGCAGGTCAATCAACTCTTTTTCGTTTTTGGTAGGGCAATCATAACATTGCCGCAATTCAAACAAAATCTGTGTGGCTGTGTAAAATTCAAAATCTTTTGGACCAACACGATGTATGTATCTTTCATGCATTGTTTCCAATACAAGATTTGCGGCCATTGTGGTTTTTCCTGTTCCCGCTGGCCCGGTAAAAAATACGCCATCACCCTTTTGTATTAAATCAAGGTGTTTTGCAGATGTTGATATTTCTATGTCTTCAAGAGATTCACGAACACGGGGTGGAAACTTATTCAGTGTGGGTTGCACAGTCCATCGTTTCTCACGCATACAAAACTCACACAGTGTGCGTTCGTAGTCATTACCACATACAGGACAAATAGGCATTTTGGCTCCTTGGTTAGGGCGTGGTGCGTTGTTGCTATGCTTATTATATTACCATCCGCCCGTTTGGTTTAGGGCAAATCTAAAAATAATTTATTTTATGTTTTATCTGGTGTTCTGCCCTCTGAAAAGGTTCCATCTGGATTCACTATTGTGCATTTTAGATTTGAATACTTGGCACGTATTTGTTTCTTGGTAAGACCAGTAATCAGTTTATTACCACCACCATCTCTTTCAATGGCTGATTCAAGGTTTGGGAATTTTGTGCGTAAGGAAACACCAGACAAAATTACAGGCACATATTTCTCACCAATATTTTCAGCATACCAATCAAGTGCTTTTTCTATGCGTGCAACATCATCATTGTAATCACCACACAGCCGCCTGATATGCTCTCCCCAAGAATTTTGTTGGTTGGCTGGTATTTTTCGTTTCTGGTGGGTGCCAATAATTTCAGCCAGCTTTTTTGCCAATGTAGAATATTTTGGATCTTGTTTAGCTTTTGGTTTTCTAGTTGGCATAACTTCTTGGTTTTTGGTTAGTACAACTTCTTGTTTTTTGGTCTCACAAATTTTTCGATTAATTTTACAATAGTTATTAGTAATATTAAAATATAGTATATTAGTATTTATATATATGTCCAAACATGCAAAAATTGTAATTTTCACACTTTTGTGTAATTTTTCGATTAATTTTACACTATCTTCCTCCCAATAATTATTAGAAATTACCATATAATTCAATGGAACAACCAGTGACTTTGTTTTTTTGCTATAAATGGTACCCGTTTTTAATTTGTCACCCAAAATTACGGGGTTTTTTTGCCTACAACTTTTTTTATAGATTACGGGTTCTGGGGTAAGATTGGGACCCATATTGCTATATCTTCTATTTATCTGAAGACCCTGTAAAACAAAATTCACAATACCCATAATCTGTTTTCGATCTTCCTTAGATTCACTTGGATTTAAATCAGGCAAAACCCCTGTATCTACCATATACAAAATCAGTGCTTTTATGCATTTTTTTGTTTCTCTTTGTTTCTTAATCTCCAGTGTATTTTCAGAAAATGCCATTACAACAATATCGATAATCAGCCTTAATATTTCTATTCGTTTTGGTAAATTTGTGTATTCTTCAAGCATAGCCATTACATAATTATTGTCGATTATGTTTAATAATGCAAGCATTGCATTCTTATTTACACGAATATATTCTCTATTTGATCCACCTTTATATGCATTATCTATAATTCCAAGGTCCCTTGTTTGCTTTTTATTTCTAGCAAGAACATGTTTGGAAAAATAGAAAGTTCTCATTATTTTTTCATGATTTATTTTTACAAATCCTTTTTTATCTACTGCTTTTTTATGTACTTGTTCATTGTATTGTTTGGTCACAGCATAAATATATACTGATAATTCACAACCCAAACAACTCAATAGATTATTACTAATCGATATATTTTCACGGGTTGGATCTATACGATTACAAATAAATGTTATTTCCTCTTCCATAATTATTCACCCAATGGATCTGTGTAAATTACGGGTTTATTATCGTAATATGCGATTCTTTCTTGGTTTATTTTGTAGTATCTTCGAAAGCATTGTGCAATTTTACTGCCCTTTCTATGGGAAATAATCAGCTCGGCCACTTGTGCAATTTTACGATATTTTCGTATTATATACACAGAATCGTTTAAATAATAATTCAGTTTGTTGTATTTAATTGTGAAGAAACCATCTGCATCTATCGTACCATTCTCTTTTGCACGTTCGGATTCTCTTTCCAATACTGCTACAAATACTGCAACTCCCGGGCCATACGTGTTTATGATTCTGGTTCGAACATTCAAAGTTTTCTCTTTAAAAATATCAATTGCCATAGTATTCCCCTTTGTTGGTATGTGTGCAAAAAACAAGTATACACACATACCAAACATTCACAATAGGTTTTTTTATTTAAGTGGGATTCAACTCGAGGTAGATTTCAACTCGAGGTAGATTTCAACTCGAGGTAGATTTCAACTCGAGTGGGTTTACTAGAAAAGGTCTGCAAGTATCGCGTTTGCTTCCCTCTGGGGCATACTTCCAGGGTCGTTCTCTATGGGCACGAGTATGGCCTCTTTTCCCCGCAAGAGTATGTCCGCCATTAACTTCCGTGCTTGTTTTTGTGCCTGTGGTTCGAAGTCAAACGCAATAAACACTCGATCAAATAATTTACTGAGCCATCGAGCTTGAGAAAGTGTGTAGTCGATTCCAAACACACCGACGGCTTTAATTCCAAATCTCCAGACATCTGTAATGCCCTCGACAACAATGGCTGACTTGCCACATGCTTCGATATTACCATACAGAATACTTTGGTGGAGTATTTCTTCTCTGTGCTTGGGACATGCCAGATATTTCATTTTATGCTTTCCAGTAATGTCCCTCGCTTGAAATGATACTTGGCGTCCTTGCCAAGAAATAGGTGCAAGTACCCTGTGGCTGTAATTTATATTGTCTAGCAAAGATACAGGGCCAGTCCCTAGAACACCCCAAACTTTTTCTATTTCGTCTGGGTCATATAGCCGTTTTTCTAGGTATTTACGGTGTCGAGCGGCCATTTTTCCACAATCACTTGGCAGTTTGTGAGGGCTAAATTTTATTACTTTGTTTTGTGGCTTTGTTGTGCTCTTGCCCTTGTATTGCCTAGCAATATTTCTTGCTTCACTACTGGAAATATTCAGTAGCTTTGCAATAGATGCAATTTCAGGATGCCAACCACATCGCCAACAATACCACTGACCAGTATCCAAATTATTGCCGAGATGAAGTCCAGGATTTCCCGCGCAGAAGCAACAACTCATATTCACCCAACCGGGACGACAATGCTTATGTCCTTCCGTTTGGTAAGGGATATTATAGTCTTGCAAGAATTTAATTACGTCCATTCTTTATTTCCCAATAGCATTTGCAAGCATTATGATGTGCTTTACGTGATGCACAATCGTTTTTATATTTGCAATCGATACAAGAAGAGCAATCGATGTATGGGCGTTTCCATTTATCATAAATTCTAAATGCTGTGCAATATTCTGGGGGGAATGGCATGTGGCCGGCGAAGAAGCCCCACGGTGGTTCACTTCTAAATATTTTGGTGCGTATCTTCTGTTTGGGAATCGTTTGTATATTCTCATTGGTGCTAATGCGTCTGGTTGTTACTGTTTTTATTTCAGGGGTGGCCACTTTCTTTGATTTACGTCTCATCATAACTGGTTTCTTGCCCACAATTCCTCCCTCCTAGTTTATTTGTTTTTATATTGCTCTATTCTTTCTTTTAGTCCCCAAATGCGCATCGTTCCAAGTCTAGCAATTAGGAATTTATCGGGGTCTGTGAATTTGTATGGTGTTTTGTTGCTACGAGGTTTCCTTATAATTTCACAGTGTTTTTTTTGATCAATTAAAATAATACCGGCTTTATCTGGGATGTGTTTTATACAGTGTCTTAGATAAGTAGGAATTGCGAAATATAAATTTTTTATTTTGTGGTCATTGTGTTTATGTAGTTTTTTTTTATCTGCAATCAAGTCGCTTTTGCTAATTTTAATTTCTATTTCAGTTGCATACCCTGCTGGAGAAAGAAGTAATAAATCACATTCATGATTAAACATTCCCCAACTAATATTTGGTACAATTACATTTGTACGAAAATTAAAATATCTTGCTAAAGCTATTTCTATATCGACACATTTTAATTTTGTGTATTTTTGTGTTTTTCTTGATAAAATACCCACGTACTTCCTCCTAGTTTATAGCGTCTTTAATTTCGTCAAAACTATTCCAAATCCTACTCCAGGACCAACCAACTTCACGTAATTTACGATATACATGCCCTCTGCTTTTCTTGGGCTTACCCATCTCAAAAAAATCAAGTGGGTTGGTCAAAATCAGTTCTATAATAAAACGAGAATCGGGACTCAACTGCATTATTGCTTCTTTAAAACCGTAAATTCTTTCAGGTGTGTGGTAATAAATAGGTTCATACACATCAGTGCCATCTTCTAATTCATAATCTCCGGAAATATGTATTTGCTTATTACAATACATTAACATCGCATTTTTGAACACAATAAACAAGAAGGTACTTTTTTTAATTCCTTTGCTTGAATCCCACTTATCTTTTTTCTCGTAATAAGCAATAAAAGCAACGGAGGCCAGATCATCCACGGAACATCCTGTGGTACTGGCAATTCCCCATGCCAGTTTGTATATCATGCCGGTGTAGTTTTCGATTTGCAATTACTTATCCTCGTATTGTTTCAACAATTCAGCCAACATTGACCCTTCGTCCACAACCTGACCATCTACAACAGCTTCAATCACTTTGCGTTTTTCATCTATTAGTGTAGCTATTGTTTCTTCAATAGTGTGTTCAGCCAGTAAATAATACACATTAACACAATCAGCCTCCTGACCAATTCTATAAATTCTATCTTCAGCTTGGTCATGTACCATGGGTGTCCATCCCAATTCTACAAAGGCAAGGGCACTGGCCGCAGTGAGTGTAATTCCCACTCCAGCCGCTTGGATATTACCAACAAACAAACGCACATCAGGATTATTTTGAAAAGCATCTACTGCCTCCTGTCTTTTATTCGTGGATACGGAACCATCTATTTTCACAGCAACCTTTTCAAACTTTGTCATAATTTTGGAAATAGTTTCTTTGTGTACACCGAACACAACTAACTTGTTCCCTGTTTCTAGGTAATCTTCAATCCATGTAATTATCTGTAACATCTTACCTTGCACAGCCAGTTGTTTTAGATAATTGATTTTTACAAGGTGTTCTGCGCTGGTGGCTTTCGCCGCCGCTACAGCACCTTTAGTCTGCTTCACCCAAGCAATAAAATCCTTTTCAGCAACACCATATCGAGCCTGTGCCGCATCGTCTAAATTCATGGGTATTACGGATCGAATTTTTGGTGGTAGGTCTTTCAGCACGTCAACCTTTTTTCTCCTAATCATAATTGACTGCAACTTATCATGTAGTTCTTCTACGTTGGAACTGCCTGTGTAGTCCCACCCAAATCCATTGTATTCTGCCGCACAATACCTCTTGCCATACTGGAATTTACTACCCACTAAACTCTTGTTGATAAGGGCAATCATATTATACAACTCGATAGGTCTATTCTCAATGGGTGTACCAGTTAATCCAATAATATGATCGACAGCTTTTCGTAATTTCTTTACGGCTTTAGTCTGTGCCGTTTGGTCGTTCTTAATCTTGTGTGCTTCATCAAGTATGCACACTTTCGGTTTGTACTTGATTATGTCATCGACCCATCCTGACCCTTTTATTTCTTGCTTCTTTGCTCCTTTGGCAGGAACCACCCAGGAGTTTCTAAGGATATCATAATTTATAATCAGGATATCACCAGTCAGCCGTTCTTTTACTTTACGGCCAGACAAAATCTGTACGTTGTTTTTCAGCTTTGACCATTTATGAAATTCCCTACGCCAATTCAGTTTTAATGAACTTGGTACTACGATTACCGCTGGCCGTAATTCAGGATGCAATTCTAACCATGCAATCGCTTGGATGGTTTTTCCCAAACCCATGTCATCCCCAATAATGGCATTACCTTCAGTTTGTTCCAAAAATTCAACGCCCTGCTGTTGGTACGCAAACAAAGGTATATGTGCCAAACCTTCCCGCTGTTTTACCTGCGACACAGGGGCACTCTTGACCGCTTGGCGTGCCTGTAGGCTTTGCCCAACCCTAAACCCCAAACGTGCAAACGTCGCAATGTTTTTCTTAGAAAACGGCACTACCCAATATTTTTCATCTGGCACGTACTTACGCCCATCAATCTCCTTCACAATTTGCACTATTTCTGCATCGTATGCAAAGGCTACTTTGATCTTCCCACCAACCAAAGAAATTTCATTCTCTATTTTTGGTGGAGTGTTTTGTTCGACAGGTGCTTCAATCACTTCATCTGTATCGTACTCTGCTTGAATTACTGTTTTTGGAAACCATCCGTGTACTTGTATTTCGACAACCTTCTTCCGTATCTCCGGTATGGCTCCCATTTTAAAATCAGCATCCGCTATTCCCAAACAACGTCCGGCACAAATAGGACCAATCCCAGCTCGTTTGGAAATAGGGTTTGTGAGTGTTCTACCACACATCATACAACGACAGATGTGAGGCTTAATCACATCCATCGTTCCATGTCCATGCAATAAAACAGCACGGTCTGTTTCACGAACTTTTACAGCAGCAAAGATACGAATAATGCCTTTGCTCTCTGCAAAACTTCGTTTAATTTTGTATATTTTGGTTTCCATCTAAACTCCGTTGAGATTTTACCATAAGTCACCACCTTCGAATATTTTATCTAACTGTGTTTGAATTACACGTTTTTCGTTCAAAGTAAACTCGATACCGCATGCCCAAGCATAATTCGCGTCCATGCCTTTTCCAATTACAGGGATTGGAAACACACGCACTTCTAATTCTCCATGTGTTGTATCGACATAACAGCTATGGTCAATACATCTATTGTTTATGCTGTTTGCCATTGCTAGGCTTTTTGTTTCGTTAATAACGTCCTGTAGAGTCATGGGCACCACCGTTAGAAGTAAAGGGGCACAAGGCAGTATACCTTGCACCCCTTTCGGTTATGAGGATAATTTTACACCTAATGCTTGAGCCAAGGTTGGGAGCACCCTTCCTTGTTCTTCTGGGGACATTTTTCTAAGCGTATCCTCTATGCGTCGGCGGATTGTTATAGTGGATATTTCAATAGTACGTTCAGCAACTTCACCAGTACGCAATACTGTAATTATGCCTTCATGATTAAGGTTGTAATTTACCAATGTTTGCCTATTTGTTTCTAGGTCAAAGAAATCTACCAACACACTATCATAAACCAAAGCATCCCCACGGGTAAATTCAAGACAAATGCTTTTTGCTTCTGGCTCGAATCCACTGTGCTGTAGGTCAAAGAATATTGCAAAAAACAACATATCATCAGTTTTCAGTATCATATATATCTCCTATTTACGTATATCTTTAAACAACCAAATAATAATTCCTGCAATAACAATAATTCCCATGAGGTTTTCTAATTCCATACACCCCATTAGATTAGTTCCATTATGTAATCAGGTTCCAAACCAAAATACTCTTCACAGATGTTCTCCGCGCTTTCCATGTCCCCATCTGCAAGGTAGTCCTGCAAAGCGGCTCTTGCCTCATCAATGAGTTCACAGGCTTCTTCATTGGACATACCATCTCTTTCCATCAAAATTCGTCTAATTGCCATGGTCATTCTCCTTTTCTGTGCCCGTAGGCGTTGATTGGCATAAACACTACCATTTGAAAGGGGGAAAGACAATCCCCCATTCTTCTGTATTGTTTACTGTACGGTGATAGTAAAAATTGCCACCGGCATAATCACCTCGGGATCATCAGCATTTTCATCCAGACCCTCAAAGAATTCTTTGTATGGGGTTTCGTTTTCATGCCCCTTAATCTTTTCAAGAAGTTGGTCCATAATATCATCCAACTCCTCATTTACCATATCAGTCCCCATTCCCATCATGGTGGCTGTGCTACAAATTGCTTCATACTGGTCTGATATCTCCCCACCAATCATGTCCACCATTTCTCTTCTGGTGGTTTCTGGTCCGGGGTATGTGGTAAGCATCACACCGGGGGTTCCCTGAAAATAACAGGGGTACATGATGCCGTGCTCTGTAAATAACAATTCTAAACTAACCATTTTAGTTCCCATAATTCCTCCTACCATTCCTGACATTTACTCGCTGTAACTCGAGCCTTTGCCAACCCCAATTTCAACTGTGGGTATTTTTCAAAATCTTCATCTTTAAAATTTAATGCATCTATTGTGTCTTGTGCATCAAATGTAATGCAATATTCATGGTTGTTTAGTTCATATACAAACATCTGGTATATGAATCCAGTGCCCTTTGTATCTGCTTCAACAGCCTCAACCATTTCTAAATCTTGCCTTTGTATCAATTCTACCCATGCCGGGGCATCTGTTCTTCTGATGTAACCACCACCATGAATGCTAACTAGGCATTTTTTATCCTCTTTGGTGAATCCCAATGTAGCCAACCCTTCTTCAAACTGCGCATTGGAGAAAGCAAAGAACATTGGGAATGCTTCAATTTCTTCTCTGTGCCGCTGTTTCATTTCCAAATACTTATTCATGCTCCCTCCAGTTAATATATTCATGCCATTGTTCATCCGTGCAATGCACACTAGGGTGAATCCTTTTCATATCTATGCGCTTATCTACGCATGATATGGTGTTTCCTTCCTGCCAATGCCTATCATCAAAACAGCTTTCACGTACTGGCATTGTGCCACAGTAATCGTACGTCAGGCCATTTACTGCATCATAATAATAATCAGCCATTACATCCCTCCCATTATTACGGCTCTCAACTCGAGCCACCCATGTTGAATCACCACCAATTCTACGTAATCATCTGGACCCAATACTACGGTTCCTTCATATATGTATGCTCTGTCCATTGGGTTGAAATCACCCTTATTCATATGGCATACGTGGATACAATCAAATTCCCCAATATATCCGGGCATGCTGTCTTTGCCCTGCCAAATCTTGTTCCGCCTGAGTACCACCTTGTGTTGAAAAATACTTATGGCACCCATTGTCTTACTCCGCCAAACATATCCTCTAGCCATGCGTTCCTCCTGGGTTTGCATTGCTTTTCAAAGATTGTGTACCCTATGCACACACCCTTAATCAAAGCAAGGGGAATAGGTTTTACCCTACTCCCCTATATATTATTCAGTTGTAGGAACCATTGCTCCCTTTTCTCTGCGATCTTCCTTTTCCTCCCGTCTGTTTTCTACGGGGCATACTTCCGGCATGTGCGGGTCTGCATTTCCGAGAGGTCCATACGCCCTCTCGTATGTAGTCATTCTCTGCTTGGCCCATGTCTTGTTCCGACCATATACTTTAGCCAGATTTGCAATGATGGTCTCCCGGTTCCACAATAAGGCTATGCTCTGCCTAATTGTGGTGGTCTGGTTCACACCCTGCACTCGTCCCTTACCCATTCCCAAACCCAATCCTTCGGCTCGAGGCTTAGGCTTGCTTTCTGTGGTCTTGGTGCGAATTGCCAGCACTTCCTTCGCTGACCAAACTTCTGCCCATGCACAGTACACGTTCAAACATTCAATCAAACCCTTTGGAGTTTCTTTCAAATCTCCAATATCAATTAGGTCGGTCAACATTGAATCGAGACCAAAACCGGCTTCAATAAGTTTGTTAATGAGGCGTGCTGTGGACAGCTTCTTGTGGGATTTGTTGGGAAATAACTTATCACAGAACGCAATAAGGTTAGCTCTGGTTTCACCCGCTTCGGGGTTATTGAGCATTTCTGCCATTTCAATTGCTTCTACGCTTTGCTGTGTCTTTGCCATTTTATAACTCCTTGTCTTTGCCCGTAATGGGCGTTGATTGGCGTGTATATATACTGCCCTGCTAACAAATATAAAGTAACCTAGCTAAAAACTAATCGCAAGTAAAAAATGTGATAACTGCAAATAAAATTATTCTAACGCATAATATAATAATCGTGGGGATCAACTTCAGTTCCATTGAGAAAGTAACGATGCCCAAATTCCCACTCAACCTTCACAATCTCTCCAATCTCTAATTTACTCAACTCCCGGGCACCAAACACATCACTAGCAATAGGATGATGGATGCCATTGAATGTTTTCACATGTCCGTTTATTGTGGACATATTCGTATTTTTTAAATAGGGTACTTTTTTTCTGGCCATTACATCTCCTTGAATGTTTCTGCATATTTCATGATTGGTGCCATGTATTTTTCGATGTTTGTGGTATAATCAGCAATAACATCGTAACCATCATTTCCCATTACAAAGAGAATCCAACCACGCTCATTTCCTTTTTTAATAATCAATTCTGCTTCATCTAAATCTCTAATCAAATTAAACAACTTGGTAATGCTTCTTGAATTGTGGATGTATTCGACAGTACACCCAAATCCATGCGTGTAAATCAATTCACGCAAACATCTGTGAATGATTTTGTTTTCGATTTTGATACACCTTTCAACCATTTTTACTTGTTCTGGAGTAGCCATGTATTCTCCTTATTTGTTTATGGCGATACGAAATTTAGAAATACGGTATATTGTATCTAAATTAACAATATGTAATTCGTCAAAGCTGTGTTCAATGCAAAACATAACAGCGTCTTCCAATCTATCCCAGGGTTCATGCAATGGGTCTGATTTGGTATTGGGTGCTCCAAGAGTATTGCAAGGATACTGAGTATATTCCCCATCTTTTTTCACTGTTGAACAAATTATTACATTGTCCATATAGCCTGCTCCTCTTTTTCTTTTCTTACTTTTTCTTCCATTGCCGCTGTAATTTTTCGTGCTTCTTTACGGGCTTTGTATTCTTCACCAACATTGGTATCCAATATCTTAACTGCTAATGAAATGCCACTGTACCCACCAAATCTTCCTACTGTAGAAATAATGTAATTTGGATATCTTTCTTGTAGGGTTTGGATGATTTTAGTCAGCCTTTGAAACGTGAATAATTTTTTATTCTTTTGGTTATTTTTAATTATCTGTCCACATGTAGGACAATATTCTGCTCCAGGATATAAATGGTAATACTTAATTCGACGGCCATAACCACGAACATCTGCATAACGCTCACACCAACAAATTCCATTTCCTTTTAAATAGACCTCTATATCTAATAATGCTATTTTTTGTTCTTCTGTCATGGGCTGGTACTTTTTCATTATTTAACCTCTTCAATAAGGTATTCACCAACTGTGTTTCCGTTGGTGTCCCGAATAATTCCTTCCAACTCTTCATACCGCATATGTATAGCCGCATCTTCGAGGGCACATGCTACGTCATTAGCATGTTTCATGGTGTCATTACCCAATGTGATTTTCAACACAAACTGATTTGCGCAATTTGCCATTTTTAAATCTCCTCTTATTGTGCGTTTTTATAGGACGATACAAGTCCGTTTATTTCTGCCCTAACCAATACCCATTTATAACATGCCACAAATACTATCACAAGTGATACTTGGCAAATTCACATGAGTATTTTTATTTGTTTACCCTATATAAAGGTAATGGGCCTCTTCAACTCGAGTGGTGTTGCTTTCAACTCGAGGCTTCAACTCGAGTGGTTCTATATTCAACTCGAGGCTTCAACTCGAGTGGTGTTGCTTTCAACTCGAGTGGTTCTGCTCTGTATTCCTTTTTCTTGGTTTTCATTCTTCAATAGTATTCCTCCTAGTTATTCTTGGTTTTCATTCTTCAATTTTCAAAGAACGCAAGATATGAATAGCATTAGTCGAAGTGGGTTAGCATTCGTAATCACCAACCCACTTCTTCAATACTATTCTACAGGACCAAAATGTTTATCGAAATACTCTTCTGGGGTCATACGTCCAATATATATGGCTTTCTGTGCTATACTGTCAGCACTCTCCATATCTAAAAAAATCTCCGTGAGCTTTTCATCGGACAATCCCGGCCATCTTTTAGCCGCCCAGAATTTCGGGTGGTAACTCTCTCCAAAGTGGTGCAAACACATCACTTGACACACTGTCTCCCATGTAAAATCATCTTCGTCCCAGAAATAAATGGGCAAGCCATAACTTCCAGGCTTTGAATCTACAATGTACTTCGCCATGGTTTTCCAAATCACTGGGTGCATATCTTTCCAATTAGGGCACCCAAATTCCTTACCAATGGTAGATACAATATTTTCCCAAGGCAATTCATTGATGTCGTTATCGAAGTTGCTGTGCTGTGCCATGGTTAATCTCCTTTTCTTTTGCTTTGCCATGATTGGCGGTGCAATGGTGAATACCACTGTTCGAAGTAAGGTGGCATAGCCACCCCACTTCTTATGTGTTATTCGAAATGATCCATTTCTTTTTGAACTAATGCTTTAATTATTTCTATATCACCTTTAATTACGGTGATTTTTACTGTGCCATCTTCATTGGAAAATGTAGTAACCCAAATATTCTTGCCATCTTCCGTTTGGCAGATTGTACTAAATGATGTTAGTTCACCAAACCCAGTTTCTAAAAATAGTCCGGTGCCATAACATAGAGTGTTGTTAGCCTGTGCGATTTGAATTGCTGTGTTTGCCATGGTTAATCTCCTTTTTTTGCTGTGCTGGGCGTGATTGCCCTTGTTGCCTTGCTACCATATACCAGTATAATAAAAATACCTACATCACAACGTAAATACCTGTATTCTTGGGAGTATTTACGTTGTGTGTAATTATTTTTATTCCTTGCAAAGTTCCATCAATGCAAGGTTGATACCACTATCAATTCCCGGGCCGCTAATCGGCACAACAGTTCGAACTTCCCTGTCAAGCCCGGAGGGTTTCTTGATAATATTTCCGTGCAACAGTTGAACCGTACAAATACCCTCACCAGTAATGGTAAGAATAATGTGTTGATTCGTGCCAATGTTTCTAAACACCATAACTCTGGGAGAATTAAAAACAATACTCCAACCATTCGGCATAGCCATTTCAAGGCTATTGCCATTGTATCTCAAAAAGGGATTCTTATGCATTGCCCACCTCCTCTTCGTTATCCATACCGTCAAAAAACTCGAAGTATAATTCTTCAAGCTGTAATGCTTCGTCCCAACTGGCATCACGTTCAAAAGACACCATATCCCCAGTTCTTAATGCCTGTACGTATTCTTGACTAATACTCATATCAACCTCCTTTTGCTTTGCCATGATTGGCGGTGCTGTGTAGAATACCACTGTTTGAAATGGGCTAGTACCCTAACCCACTTCTGCAGTATTATTCTATTTCACCACCATAAAGTCTTCAATGGTCTGTTCTGACCATTTTTTCATCCAATTACCTACGAAACATGCTGGGCTTACCATGCTCTGCTCGAAATATGTTTCCCAAGCAATAACCGCTTGAGTGTATGAGCACTTAGTTACGGACATAAACGCTTTTACGTGAAAATTACTAAACTTGTCAGCCATGGTTAATCTCCTTTTTTTTGCTGTGCTTTGGCTTGATTGCCTTTGCACCTTACTTGTACCGTACCAATACCCTATAAAGCCAAACGTCACAACATTATACGGCAAAAAATATGGGACTATTTGCAGGTTATACCATAATAATTATTCAACCAAAAAAAGCCCAGCCAGGTAAAAACTTCAACTCGAGGGCTATGCTCGAGGGTATTCAAACTACTCAACTCGAGGGCTATGCTCGATGGTATTCGAATATGGTAGCTCGAGTAAATCCCTCGAGGGTATTCGATATATGTATTCGATAATAACCCTTGAAATAAAATTCACCCAGTATATTCGAATAAAAATACCAGCCACCAAAACATTCTTATTATTTGGCTGAATAACCAAATAGGGTAATAATGGTAAATTCACCAAATACATTCCCAAGTAAAAGACAAAAAAATAGTGGGCCACCATATTCGGTAACCCACTTCTTTTTTTTAATGTTGTGCCATGAATGTAAAAAACAAAACCAACCCAATCATTTCAAGGCAAACTATCGCTGCCATAATATCCATTTTAGTTTTCTTTTTCATTTTATTTGCTCCTTGGTTTCAACTCGAAGGGTTTTTCAACTCGAGTGGTTTTACTGGCTGTCCACTATTCAGGTAACACAGGGCACTTTTTTGTGTTACTGGTGCCAAAACAAATCACATGCCAAAACAAATCACATGCCAAAACAAATCACATGCCAAAACAAATCACATGCCAAAACAAATCACATGCCAAAACAAATCACATGCCAAAACAAATCACATGCCAAAA